>PVMK01188949.1_pt1 | contig 133651 bp, 124 predicted proteins | sample 1853481 | NCBI WGS metagenome assembly PVMK01 (sample SAMN08533507, study PRJNA380276) | Marine sediment metagenome, whole genome shotgun sequencing project.
CTCCGGCGTAGCACACCTCGACGACCAAAATCTTGTCGCCTTCCGGTGATACAGTTCCAATGGGTTCCACATTCGCTGCGTCAGGCAGCGATTCTGAATACTCCGCGTAGAACAGCAGCACATCTTTCGCCTGCTCGAAGGGATAGATGACGCTGCCACCAAAGATCATCGGATCGAACGGATGCAGCTGGTATGTGAATGAGGTAGCCACGCCGAAGTTTCCGCCGCCGCCGCGTATAGCCCAGTACAAGTCCGGGTTCTCGTCTGCGCTCACATGCCGCGATTGTCCATCGGCTGTAACGAGGTCTGCGGCCAACAGGTTATCGATCGCGAGGCCGAACTTGCGGTCTGTCCTTCCCATTCCCCCGCCCAGCGTGAACCCACCAACACCCGTATGGGAAACGATGCCCGCAGTCGTCGCGAGATTGTGCGGGAGCGTTGCTGTATCCAGGTGCCCCAAGAGCGCTCCCCCGCCGACTACGGCTGTCTTTTCGTCTATATCTATCTCGACCGAGTGCATTGACGACAGATCTATCATCATGCCGCCCTCGCAAACCGACTTGCCTGGGAAGCTATGCCCACCGCCTTTGACTGCTACGAGCAACCCTCTTTCACTGGCGAATTGCACGGCATTCTGGACGTCTGACGCGTCCGCGCAGACGGCAATCAGCGCGGGATGCTTGTCGATCATGCCGTTCCATATGGTCCGCGCTGCATCGTAGCCATCATCTCCGGATAACAGCAGCCGTCCGCCGAGGCTTTCGCCCAGCTCCTTTACTGCAGCGCCTTCCAGTGTCAGTTCCTCGCCACTCAGGCTGATTGCCGATACTCCGCCGGCAACCTTTGTGCTGCATGCCGGGAATGTCGCGGCGGCTGCTGCGGCTACTGTTGCTTTACAGAAAGTTCGTCTTTTCATGAAATGGCCCCCGTGTTGCTACTGTAGTTTGCCGCCCTTGATGACGGCGCTGACGTTCTCCAGCACGCTGATGTCGTCCAACGGGCTGCTGTCCACCGCAATCATGTCGGCGAGTTTGCCTGGCTCGATCGTGCCAAGCCGGTCCGACATCTCGATTAGCTGTGCTGCTGCAATGGTAGCGGAATGAATGGCATCTATTTCACTCATGCCGGCTGCGACCATCACAGCAAATTCCTCCGCGTTCGCACCATGCCTTGTCACACCGGAATCGGTACCGAATGCGATCCTGACCCCGCCTTCATAGGCCTTGCGGAAACTGGCCTTTGATCCTGCAGAAGCAGCCCGCGCCTTGGCTTTTATCGCCTCGGTAAAAAACGGATTCCCCTCCATCGTCGCGGGGACCTTATGTCCGGGCAGCAGCGTCGGCACGAGATAGGCGCCGGTTCGTTTGAAGAGTTTTATCGATTCATCATCGAGAAAGGTGCCGTGGTCAATACTATCTACACCGGCTCTGAGTGCGGCGTTGATGCCATTGGTGCCGTGCGCATGTGCCGCCACTTTGACACCGAGACTGTGCGCCGTCTCCATGATTTCCCGAAGCTCATCGTCCGTCATCTGCTGGTCCGTGCCGGTTGCGGTATCCGATAGCACACCACCGGTTGCCGTGATTTTGATCCAGTCAGCACCGTACTTGATCGCATAACGCGTTGCGTGACGGCAATCATAGGGGCCGTCACAGATCGTGTCCGGCGTCCACAACGTCAGCAATTCCGCTTTGACACCGTCCACGTCACCGTGCCCGCCAGTCGCGGCAATCGAACTGCCAGCCGCGAGAACTCTCGGCCCGGGAACGATACCCTGGTCGATCGCGTCCCGAAGAGCGTAAATTGCTTCGGGTTTTCCGCCAAGATCCCGTACCGTCGTGAATCCTGCATGCAGGGTTCGCTTTGCATGCAACGCGCCTTTCAGCGCTTGCATTGACGTGGTGACTTGCAGGGCCTCCGTACGCGAGTCAGGGCCCAGCTCGCTGAGCAGATGCACATGCATGTCCATCAGTCCAGGCAGGACGAATTTGTCGGCAAGATCTATGAACGTAACCTGACCGGTCATACTCGCCGGGTCAACGAACCCGCCATCGATGGCCGTGATGCGATTGCCCTCGATAGTTATCGTCTGCCTGGTTTTCGGTGCTTCACCGGGCACTGCCAGCAACGTGCCGGCATGAACAATAGTGATGCGCTCATCGGCGAATGAAATATTCAACAAAGCCGGCATCAGTATCAGACAGGCGGCAAAACGCATATTTTTCCTATTTTGTTTGTTCGCGGCTTCAGCCGCAAATGGCTAATGCCAATTCTATTTTATGTGTTTAAGAATTCCATCGAGCTCATCGAGGCTGTTGTAGTTGATTACGAGCTTGCCTGAGCCTTTTTGCGAATGGTCGATGCGAACTTTCGCCCCGAGCGTTTCCGAAACTTCAATCTCCAGCCGCCGAATGTCTGCGTTGCTGCTTGATTCCGCTTTCTCCGCTTTCTTGCTTATCTTACCGGCCAGGTCTGACAGCAAGCGCCTGACAAGCCGCTCGGTTTGGCGTACCGACAACTGCTTCCTGACAACCTGCCGGGCCGCCTCCAGCTGATGCTCGCTGCTGCTGATGGCAAGGAGCGCCCGGGCGTGGCCCATTTCGATCTGTCTCGACTCGAGCATCGCCTTGACGCGTTCGGACAGGTCGAGAAGCCGCAATAGATTGCTGACAGAAACCCGTGATCGTCCAACTGCATCGGCCGCTTCCTGATGCGTCAGTCTGAATTCCTCGATAAGACGGTCGAGTGCCTGCGCTTCTTCGAGTGGGTTCAGGTTCTCCCGCTGAATATTTTCGATAAGCGCTACCGCAATCGCAGCGTCATCGGGCACCACGCGTACGACGGTCGGAATATCGCTCAGGCCGGCCATTTGAGCGGCGCGCCAGCGGCGCTCGCCCGCGACTATTTCATATCGCTGCGTTTCGTCGTCTGTTTTTTTCAGCAGTCGGGCGATGATCGGCTGTACTACCCCCTGCGACTTGATTGAGCTTGCAAGCTCCTCCAGTGTGTCCTGCCGCATGTCGATGCGCGGCTGGTACTTGCCACGCTGCAGCAGCTCGAGCGGGATATTTTTGAGCATGTCCTGGTCCGCCCCTGTAACAGAAGCGATATCTGCGACGGGTTTGCTCAACAACGCCTCAAGCCCACGGCCCAACCGTTTTTTCTTAACAGTCATTCATACATCTCTGAATAAGGGGGCAGACCACATTTTTCTGTCACTACCCTACGGCCCGGCGCTCGTCTTCGCGTCGCAGCACTTCGCCGGCCAGAGCCAGATACGCTATTGCGCCGCGCGATGACCTGTCGTGGAACAGCACCGGCCGGCCGAAACTCGGGGCCTCTGCCAGTCGCACGTTTCTCGGGATGACCGTCCTGAATACCTTGTCATCGAAATGGGCAACAAGTTGTGCGGACACTTCGTTCGACAGATTAATGCGCGGATCAACCATCGTGCGCAACAAGCCGAACACCTCGAGATTCGGGTTGACCGTTTTTCGTACCTGCTCGACCGTGTTCAGAAGCGCACTGAGCCCCTCGAGTGCATAGTATTCGCATTGCATCGGTATCAACACACCGTCAGCCGCGGTCAAGGCATTGATCGTCAACATATTTATCGATGGCGGGCAGTCGATCAAAATAAAGTCGTACAAGCCGCGAACCGGCGCGAGCGCCTGACGCAGGCGCATTTCCCTGCCGAGCTCCTGCAGAAGCTTCACCTCTGCCAGCGTAAGGTCCTCGTTGCCCGGCAAAACGGCGAAATCCCCTTCCGGCGCCGAAACAATCGCGTCTGCCGCTGTTTCTTCGCCCAGCAATACGTCGCAAGCGGAGCGTTCGAGGCTCATTTTGTCGATACCGCAGCCCATTGTGGCATTGCCCTGCGGATCCATGTCGACCAGCAACACCCGGCGCTGCGTTGCAGCCAGTGACGCCGCCAGATTGACACAGGTCGTCGTCTTGCCAACGCCTCCTTTCTGGTTTGCTACGGCAATGATGCGCGTCATGCGTCAGGATCCCTGCGTTCAAGGGCGACAACATGGCGCGCTTCCAGGCCCGGTACCGCCAGTTCGGTCACCTTGTATGTCCACGCATCGGGTATATCTTTCAGTTCCTCGGCCGGATACCGGCCTTTCTGTGCCAGCATAACGCCTTCTTCTCCCACCAGATCGCCGGCAATCTCCAGCAATTGCGGTAATGGTGCCAGCGCTCTTGCGATCACGGTATCAAAGCGCTTGCCGGGTGCATAGTTCTCGGCGCGTGATCTGACTGCAGTCGCGTTGGAAATCTCAAGCTCGCCAATCATATGCTGCACGAAGGCGATTTTCCTTGCGTTGCTGTCCAGAAGCTCTACGGCCAGTCCGGGCTCCGAAATTGCGATGGGCAGGCCCGGAAAACCGGCGCCTGTTCCAATGTCGATCAGGGTCTTGCCGGAGATCAGCGGCCGCATCGCAAGGCTGTCGAGCACATGGCTGCTGATCATCTCAGCCGGTTTGCGAATCGCTGTCAGGTTCATGCGGGCACCCCAGCGATCGAGCTCGCAAAGCAGCTGCGCGCACTTTTGCACGCGTTCCGGCGAAAGCTCCTGCCCGAGCGCCTCGACCCCGCTCGTAATCTGATCAATGAATTGTGCCCGGTCCACTTATCACACAACGAGCAGAGCCATAAAATCATCGACCGTGGTTGCGGCGAGTTTTTCCGGATCTGCACAAAGTGCATTCAGCACTTTCCACTGCCCCGATTTCAGCTTTGGCGATATGCTCGTTTCGAACTTGCGAATCAGCACCGGCATGCCTTCTGTCCGGCGCTGACGGTGACCGATCGGAAAATCAATACTGACACGCTCGGTACTCGAGCCGTCTTTGAAGAACACCTGTAACGCATTACCGATGTAGCGTTTCTCGGCATCGAAATAGTCTTTGGTAAAGCCCTCGTTTTCCGTGACTTCCATCTTATCGCGAAGCGCATCGATGCGAGGATCGCTTGCTATGTCATCTTCATAGTCAGCCGCACTCAGTCGACCGAAAATCATCGGCACGGCCGTCATGTATTGAATGCAATGATCCCTGTCGGCGGGATTGTCGAGCGGCCCGGTCTTATCGATGATTCGTACGCCGGCTTCCTGGGTTTCGATAAGGACTTTTTCTATATCGCCGAGCCGGTCTTTGACCGCTTCGTGCAGCGCCATGGCTGCCTCGACTGCAGTCTGCGCATGAAACTCCGCCGGGTACGAGATCTTGAACAATATGTTTTCCATCACATAACTGCCGAAGCCCTGCGGAAAAGTGAACGGTTTGCCGCCAAAGAGCACGTCGAAAAAGCCCCAGGTCTTTGCGCTTAGCGCTGACGGATAACCCATTTCGCCGCTCATCGCGATCAACGCCAGGCGCACCGCGCGGCTCGTGGCATCACCGGCCGCCCAGCTCTTGCGCGAGCCCGTGTTCGGCGCGTGCCTGTACGTGCGAAGTGCGCCGCCATCGATCCAGGCATTGGAGATGGCATTTATCACCTGCTCTCGCTCGCCGCCCAGCATCCGTGTCACGACAGCGGTCGACGCGACACGCACGAGTAACACGTGGTCGAGCCCGACACGGTTGAAGCTGTTCTCCAGCGCCAGTACACCCTGGATTTCATGCGCCTTTATCATCGCAGTCAGAACATCCTGCATGATAAAAGGCGCATTGCCCTCGGCGCGGTTTCGCCTGCTCAGATAATCGGCGACGGCCAGGATACCGCCCAGGTTGTCCGAGGGGTGGCCCCATTCGGCAGCCAGCCAGGTGTCATTGAAGTCCAGCCACCGCACCATCGCCCCTATGTTGAAAGCGGCGGCCACTGGCTCGAGCTCGTATGACGTTCCCGGCACACGCGCACCGCCTGCCAGCGTCGCGCCCGGCACGACGGGACCGAGGAGCCTGGTGCATGCCGGGTAATCGAGTGCCTGAAAGCCGCAGGCCAATGTGTCCAACAGGCAGTAATGCGCCGTCTCGACAGCAAGCTTGCTGTCGATATCTGTCTCGCAAACGTACTCGGCAATATCGACGAGAAGCCGATCCGGCTCGGCGCGCCTGGCCGATCGACTATCTCCTCCCGACATCGTGTTATTTCCGTTCGTCTATCGGCACCCAGATCTGAAGACCGGGCCCGATATAATCTGCTGCCGGCCGGATCAGCTTGTTGTCCGCACGTTGTTCCATGATGTGTGCAGCCCAGCCCGTGATGCGAGAGCAGACGAAGATGGGCGTGAACAGATGAGTCGGTATGCCCAGGAAGTGATAGAGGCTCGCCGTAAAGAAATCTGCGTTGGCGAACAGCTTTTTCTCATCCCACATCACTTTTTCGATCGCCTCGGATACAACATAAAGTTGCGTGTCGCCGGCCTCGTCCGAAAGTGCCTTCGACATTTTCTTGTTGACCGAATTGCGCGGGTCCGAGATCGTATAAACCCGGTGACCGAAGCCCATGATTTTTTCCTTGGCGGCGAGCATGCCCAGTACGCCTTCGGTCGCTTCCTCGGGCGAGGAGAACTTCTGAATGAGTTCCATGGCTGCTTCGTTGGCGCCGCCGTGCAATGGGCCGCGCAATGCGCCGATGGCGCCGGTTACTGCCGAATGAAAATCCGTCAGGGTGCCGGTAATCACTCTCGCCGCAAATGTCGACGCGTTGAACTCATGCTCTGCATAAAGAATCAGTGTCGTGTCGAGTGATTTGCGGTGAAGCTCGCTCGGCGCTTTGTCGTGCAGCATGTTAAGGAAGTGGCCGGCTACGCTGTCATCATCGGTTTCGACATCGATGCGCTTGCCATCGGTATGAAAACGGTGCCAGTAAAGCAACATCGAGGGCAGACAGGCGAGCAAACGGTCGGCGACGTGATGCTGGTTTTCGAAATCGCCTTCGGGCTCGATGTTGCCAAGAATTGAAACGCCACTTCGCAGAACGTCCATCGGGTGACTGTCCCGCCGGAATCATCTCGAGCACCTGCTTCACCTGATCGGGCAGGCCGCGCATCGTCTTGAGTTTTGCAACGTATGCGTCGAGTTCCGCCCTGTTCGGCAATTTTCCGTACAGCAGGAGGTAGGCAACCTCCTCGAAGCTTGCGTTATCAGCCAGATCGTAGATGTCGTAGCCGCGATACGTCAGTCCTGCGCCTTCCTTGCCAACCGTGCACAGCGCGGTTTCTCCGGCGGATACGCCCGCCAGCCCACCTGTTTTTTTGTTTCCTGCCACTTTTTTCTCCAGTGTAATCGGGCTAATCGTCCGACTTGTCGGTTAGCCTCCCGTCCGCAAACAATTCGTCCCAGTTTTTGTTCGTATTCATGATAGCCGAGCACGTCGTATAGCGCGGACCGGGTTTGCATCGTCTCGATGACCGCCTTCTGGGTCCCGTCCTTACGCAGCGTTTGGTAGACGTTCTCGGCCGCCGCCGACATCGCCCGGAAAGCCGATAACGGGTACAGCGTCAGTCGCACGCCAGCCCTCCCGCCATTTCCTCCCGTCGTGAACAGCGGCGTTTTGCCGAATTCCGTGAGGTTCGCCAGCACGGGAACATCGATTACTGACGTGAATTGCCGGTACTCCTCCACCGTCGTCAGGGCCTCGGCGAAGATCATGTCCGCGCCGGCTTCGACATAGCCTGCCGCCCGGTCCAGCGCAGCCTGCTGCCCCTCCACTGCATGGGCATCTGTGCGGGCCATGATCACGAATTTCGGGTCGGTCCGGCCGTCGACGGCTGCCTTGATCCTGTCCATCATCTCCGCTGTATCGACGAGCGCCTTGCCGGGACGATGGCCGCAGCGCTTTGCGGCGACCTGGTCTTCGATATGGCAACCGCCAGCACCGGCCCGAATCATTTCGCGTACCGTCCGCCCGATCATGAACGCGCCGCCCCAGCCGGTGTCCGCATCCACCAGCAGCGGCACTTCGGTGGCATAACAGATCCGCCGAATGTCCCCGCAGACATCGGTCAGAGTCGTCATTGCCAGGTCTGGCAGGCCGAACGAGGCATTGGCCACACCGGCGCCGGACAAATAAATCGCTTTGAAGCCGGCGCGCTCTGCCTGCAATGCGCTATAGGCATTGATCGTGCCGACCACCTGAAGTGGTCGCTCGTCTTCCAGGGCCTGCCATAGCCTTGCGCCTGCGCTCATCGCAATTCCTCGCTCGTCAGGAGTTTGATCCTGATCAGGACATTGGTCCCGATTAAGCATCCGGGGGGCGGCGATTCTAACATGCAGTAATCAGGGCATCGTTCAGGTAATTTTCACGACCGTACGGCCGGTTACCGTGCCGTCGATGTAAGCCTGAAATGCGTCGGGCAGTTCGTCGAATTCAATCGTGCGCCCGCTGATTTCATCCAGGTGCCGGGGGCGAAGATCACCGCCGATTCTCTGCCAGACCTGAAGCCTGAGTTTCCTTGGCGTATCGACAGAGTTGATGCCGAGGAGGCAGACAGCACGCAGAATGAACGGCAATACGGTTGTGTTGAGCGTCGGGCTAGCTGCGAGGCCAATGCTCGCGATGTTGCCCCCGTATTTGACGGTGCGTGTCAGCCAGGTCAGCACGTCACCGCCGAGATTATCGATTGCGCCACCCCAGCGCGCTTTCTCCATCGGCCTGTTACCGAGATCGACTTCGCCCCGCAACAGTACCTCGTGCGCACCGATGCTCTTTAAATACTCCGCCTGTTCCGCTTTGCCGGTAAGCGCGACCACTTCGTAGCCACGACCATCCAGCATATCGACCGCAATGCTGCCGACTCCGCCGCTTGCTCCCGTAACAACGATGGGCCCGTTCTCGGGAAGCTGGCTGTTTTGTTCCATGCGCTGTATGGCAAGCGCCGCCGTGTAGCCTGCCGTACCAATCTGCATCGCCTGTGCCGCAGTCATCCCGGCCGGCACGGGCACGACCGATTCGCTATTCACGCGTGCGTATTCCGCATAGCCGCCATCAACCGTTTCGCTCAGGCCACAACCATTAACGAGCACTTCCGCGCCGGGTTCGAGGCGTTCATCTTCGGAACTAACGACGGTTCCCGCGAGATCGATGCCGCCAACGAGCGGGTACGTTCTTAATATTTTGCCGGCACCGGTCGCTGCCAGCGCATCCTTATAATTGATCGTCGAGTGGCTGACTTTGATGACGACGTCTCCTGCGCTCAGGTCATCGAGGCCAAGCTCGCAAAAACCAGCAACGATCCTGTCATTATCCTGGTCGATTCGAAAGGCACGAAAGCTTTCCATAACGGTTCCTTTTCTTGATCAGTTTATTTGGCGGTCTCGACCGTATCCAGCCAGTACTCGAGGCCCATCGTGTTGATCTCAACATCCATGTCGAGGATTGCATGCAGCCGGTCCTCATCCAGTTCGACGCCATGCGCCTCAAGGCAGGTGGCAAGATACGAAAACATGGCTGTCTGCATCGCCTCGGTTCGATTGCTGTCGCTCGCGTGTTCTCTTGCAATGACAACGAAGTCGTCTATTCGTCCGTGCATGTCACCCGCCAGCCGGGCAAGATCAGTCACGCGGCTGTAGTGCGTCAGGTACAGCTGTTCCGGCTGCAGGCCCATTATCCGGTCAATCGCCTTGTGCGCCTCGGGTGGATCGAAGTGAATCGGTGTCGTGGTCGGATAAATAAATTCGCCAGCCGCAGTATCCAGTTCCCGGTAGGACAAGCCGAAGCTGTCGCCTGTGAACACGCCTTTCGATGCCGGGTCCGACAGGCAGTAATGATGCCGCGCATGACCCTCAGTGAAAATGCACTGCAGGGGCCGATCTCCTAAAAGGATTATTTGTTCATCGTCGACGACGATTATTCGCTTCGCCTCGATTGGCACAGGGTCCCCATATGCCTTATCGAAGTGCTCCGCACCAAACACGGCCTTGGCACTCTGAATGAGCTTCGACGGGTCAATCATATGCGCTGCGCCACGCGGGTGAATGACGGCTTTCGCGTTGGGAAGGTGTTGCATTAACGCCCCGGCCCCGCCCGCATGATCAAGGTGCACGTGCGTCAGAAATACGTACTCGACCGCTGCTACATCGATGTCCTTACGGGCCAGAGCGTCGAGCAACAGTGCCACACTGTGATTGACGCCGGTGTCGACAAAAGCGGCATGATCACCCTGGATTATGAGGTGGCTGGCATCGAATAACGGCCGCAAGTAGTCGGTGTCTATTGCCGATATGCCGTTTTCAAGCTCGGTTATGTGGGCCCCTTGATTAGGTCTGGTCACCAGTCTTTGTCCGGGAAAAGGGAGGCGCGCTATGTTAATAGCAGAACTCACAGACTTCCAGGCGGCCAGGGCGCCATTCCAGCGCCGGCCCGCGCACCGATGCCGTGCTAGCATCGTCGGGATCGATCGATGCAAATGGAGATTCAGGGTGAATCGATGGTTCGTGGCATTGTTGATCACACTCGCTGTGATCGTCCTCGTTTCGCCCGGCATTGTCGGGCGTCTGGCTGAGAAAAGCGTAGAGGAGAATCTCGACTTCGTAGCCAGTGAAAACGACGAGATTGTTGTCACGACCGAAAGCTTCGACCGCGGCTGGTTCACCTCCGAAGGCCGGCACCGCATCGAACTTCGTGACGGCGCTGTCGGCGCCGTTCCTGAAAACGACGCAGACGAGCACGACCGTGTTCCGTCATTAATCATCGATACCCACATCGATCATGGCCTGATCCCCCTCACCTCCATGTCGCGCGCTTCCGGTTCGCTCAAACCCGGCCTCGCCAGCGCAGTTTCGACGATGACGCTTGACCCTGGCGACGGTGAGCTGTTCGAAATACCCGGCAAAATTTACAGCGATGTCGGATTGACGGGCGAAACAGCATTGCACTTTCTTCTGGAGGCTGGCTCCAGAAGCTTCGACGACGAAACGGTTGAGTGGCAAGGCGCCGATGTCACCGTGCACACGAATCCTGCAAGCGGCTCGGTTTCTGTAAAAGGCGACGTTCTTCCCTGGTCGATCACGGACGAGCGCGCCCGCATTGAATTCGGCGGCATGACGATCGAGGGGCGCCAGGAAAAAACCCCGTATAGCTTTGGCACCGGTAGCGTTCAGCTTGAGGTGGGCCCGGTCGACATCGAAAACAGCGATGGCCCGGGAGCCGGTTTTAACAAACTCTCGTTCAACGCCAGCAGCGAAATCGACGGCGACCGGGTCAGTGCCGCCTCGAAACTCGACATATCGGGTATCAGGATCCCGGACTTCGAGAATATCGACGTCGCGCTGGATCTCGTTCTTGACAGGCTCGATGCAGTTTCTTTTCACAGAATTGCACGGGCCTTACAAAATACGCGTGGCTCCGCTGATCCGGAGTCCGCTATTAAAGACCTGTATCCGCTTATCGAAGCCGATCTTCGGAACTTCCTTGCCGCAGGCTTTGAGATACGGATTGACCGATTCGACGTCACACTGCCGAGCGGTAAAGTGACCACGAAACTACGCTTCGATCTGCCGGCCTCTGCTCCGGCTGCAGAGTTTTCCTGGCCCGCTCTTTTGCTTGCACTTGACGCCTCCGCCGATATCCGGCTGCCCGTGGAGCTCTTCGACATGGCGCAGGCGATGAACCCGGAGGCCGGCGCGCTTGTCGCTATGGGGTTCTTACAGAAGGACGGCGACTTCTATGAAATGCGGGCCCAGTACACAAAGGGCCTGCTAACTGTGAACGGCGCCCCCCTGCCCATTCCGTTGTCCGGTTTTTGAAAAGGGGTCGGCCCACTGCTGTCCTATAAACCCGGTACGAAGATCCAGGACATGAATTGCCAGCCTTCGGTCTGAGACCGTGGCCCGCAGGGACATGCATGTAGGCCCCGGGGCCTACATGGATGTCTGCGGGCGACGGTCTCAGACCGAAGGCTGGCAATTCATGTCCCTAATGATTTACGCCGTCGGAGCCCCTCGGTTCCACCCTTGCTTTCTAATTACAGAGCCAGCTCAGCAGCCCGATGGCAGGCCGCGCTGCTTTTCTTGAAGTCCTGTAGCTCAGGCAAATCATCGCTACAGCGCAAGATTGCATACGGGCAGCGCGGGTGAAATGCGCACCCGGATGGTGGCTGCAATATCGACGGCGCTTCCCCGAGATCGCTCGATACAATAATGCCGATAGCCGGATCGGCAATCGGTACGGCGTCGAGAAGCGCTTTGGTGTACGGGTGCTTCGGCCGCATGAACAGGCTCTCGGTATCTGCCAGTTCGCAAAGTCGTCCGAGATACATGACCAGTACGCGATGGCTGATCTGCCTGACCGTCGTCAGATCATGTGTGATGAATAACAACGACAGCCCCGATTGTTGCTGCTCGGCCCGAAGCAGTTCGAGTATGTCCTGACGAATCGAGCCATCGAGCGCCGCCACGGCTTCATCACAAATCAGAATTTTCGGTTTCAGAACAAGCGCTCTTGCAATCGCGACGCGCTGCGCCTGCCCACCAGACAGCTCGTGCGGATATCGTTTCTTCAGGGCATCGTCCAGCCCGACTCTTCGAAGCATCGCTGCGACAATTTCTTCCTTGTCAGCTTTGATCTTGTCCGGTTCATGAACCGTCAACGGTTCCGCGATTATTTCGTCGACACGCATCGCCGGATTCAACGATCCCGCCGGATCCTGAAACACCATTTGTACATCGCGGCGCAGCGCATTCGGCCTCGATTCGACGCGGCCGGTTAACGGTTTTCCAAGGAGCGCCATTTTGCCGCTCTGCACGGGCAGCAAGCCGACGATCGCGCGGGCCAGGCTGGTTTTGCCGGAGCCGGACTCGCCCACGAGCGCAACCGTTTCACCGGGCGCGATTGTCATGCCCAGCTGCCGCACCGCGGGTAGTCTTTTCCGGCTCCTCCTTTCACCTGGAACGGCATAACTGACATCAAGGCCTTCGATATCAAGCACGGGGGCCTGATCGGTTGGCGTCCGCTCCTGAGAACGAACCAGAAAGTCTGAACGCCTGGCAGCCGCGAGCATCGCCCTGGTGACCGGATGCGCGGGCTTTGCAAAGATGTCTGGCGTCATACCCTCTTCAATCAGTTTGCCGTCCTTGATCACAATCATCCGCTCACAATTGCCGGCGACGACACCCAGGTCATGCGTTATCAGCAACAACGCTGTGTTGAGCTCCTGCCTTAAGCCGCGCAGCAGACCGAGAATCTGCGCCTGCACCGTGACGTCGAGTGCTGTGGTCGGTTCGTCTGCGATCAGAAGGTCCGGTTTGCCGATTAATGCCGCGGCAATCATCACGCGCTGCCGCATGCCGCCCGACAGCTGATGCGGATATGACCTGAACTGCCTTTCCACATCGGGCAAGCCGACCAGTCGCAACATCTCCAGCGAGCGGCTGTCTGCTTCATCATCGCTTGCCAGTCCATGCTCAAGCAAAATCCTGTTCAGTTGATCGCCAATCCGCACATACGGGTTCAGCGCAGACATCGGGTCCTGGAACACGATGCCCATGCGTCTGCTGCGGTACTGATTCAGCGTTCGCTCCGACCGGCCGAGCAACTCATTGCCATCGAAAACAACGCCTCCCGCTACCCTGGCGTTGGTGGGCAGCAAACCCATAATCGCAAGTGCCGTCTGGGTCTTGCCCGATCCTGATTGGCCGACCAGGCCAAGCGATTCTCCCTGCTCGATGGTGAAGCTCAAGCGATCGAGCACCGCCGCTGAACCTGGATAGCTGATACTGAGGCCGCTGATTTCAAGCAGGCTCATTTAGCCTCCTGCCTCGGATCGAAAACGTCTCGCAATCCGTCTCCCAGAAAATTGAAGCAAAGAAGGACCACTGCCAGCAGCGCGGCAGGTATCAATAGCATCCAGGGCGCGCGCTCCATCTGGCTGACCCCGCCGTTTACCAGCGCGCCAAGGGAAGTTTGCGGCTCCTGAACGCCGAGTCCGAGAAAACTGAGAAATGATTCCACGAGAATCGCCTGTGGAATCGTCAGCGTCACGTAAACAATCACAACACCCAGCAGGTTCGGCGTGATGTGCCGGAAGATAATTCTCCATGCGGGCACGCCGATTATCTTCGCCGCATCGACGAATTCGCGCTGTTTAAGGCTGATTGTCTGGCCGCGCACGATGCGCGCCATATCGAGCCAGTTTATTGCTCCGATCGCCACAAAGATCAATAAGAAATTTCTCTCGAACACCACCATCAACAGGATGACCAGAAAAATGAAGGGCAGCGCGTACAGCGCATCAACGGCGCGCATCATGATCGCGTCGATGTGGCCGCCGACGTAACCGGCAACCGCGCCGTACGCGACGCCGATCACGAGACTGACAATACTGGCAATGACGGCGACCAGCAGCGTAATTTGGCCGCCCATAAGCGTACGTACGAACAGGTCGCGGCCTAGGTCATCGGTGCCGAAGACATGAAAATTGCTTAGCGTCGGTGCGATGAGGCGGCCGTCGAAGTCCGTGGTCAGATAACTGTGCGGGCTCATGAGCGGCCCCAGCACAGCGAGCACCGCGACGAAAACAAGAATGCCGCCGCATATCGTGATCGACCTCGAGCGTCGTATCTCTTTCCAGATCCGCGACAGAACAAGCCCGGCGTTCATCGATGACGAATCCTCGGATCGAGGAAGCCATAAAGCACATCGACGATGAGGTTTAAGAGAATCACGAGCGCCGCGTAGAAGATTACGATGCCGAGCACCAGCGTGTAATCGCGGTTAAGCGCGCCGCGTACAAAGAACTGTCCGACTCCGGGGATGCCGAATATTTCTTCGACGACGACGGAACCCGTCAATATTGCTGCAATGGCGGGCCCCATGTAGGACAACACCGGGCAGCATCGCCGGTTTCATGGCGTGGTACCGGATGATCGCCGCCGTCCCGAGCCCCTGTGCTCTCGCGGTGCGAATGAAATCGCTGCCCAGCACCTCGATCATGCTGGCACGTGTCAGGCGGGCAATGTACGCGATCTGCGGCAACGCGAGCGCGACCACCGGCAGCAGGAAGCGCCAGGCGCTCGTGCTGCCGCTCCAGCTGGCCGGCAACCACTGCAATTTCACAGCGAAAAACAAGATAAACAAGGGCGCAATGACAAATACCGGAATCGAGATTCCGGTCATTGCCAGGCCCATCGTCAACCTGTCGAGTACAGAGTTCTGCCGTAGCGCGGCCAGGGTTCCAAAACTAACGCCGACAAGCACGGCCAGCGCCATCGCGAGGACACCTAGTTTCATCGAGACGGGAATGGCCCTGCCAATCAGTTCCGACACGCTGTAGTCGCGATACCGATATGACGGCCCGAAGTCTCCCCTTCAAGACGCCGCCGAGATACCGGACGAATTGTTGCGGCAATGGCTCGTCAAGATGATAGGCCCTGGCGATGTTTGCCTCGATCTCCGGCGGCAAAGCGCGTTCTGCATCGAAGGGCCCGCCAGGCGCCGCGTGTACCATGAGAAACGCGAGGACAATCACGAGCAACAAAGTGGGAATTGCCCACAGGAGTCGCAGCAAGGCAAATCGCAGCATCAGGCTCTATTATTCGGCGATACTCAGATGCTGACTGTAATGGTAATCCAGCACATTGTCTCCCCAGCCGCGAACGCGCGGCCTGACCAGGTGCTTGCTGACATAGAAGTAGATGGGGATGACCGGGTGGTCTGCCAACAGCACGCGCTCCGCTTCCTCGAGGTAAAGCCGGCGCCGGGAGGGGATCTGCCTGCTCCGCCGCACGCCGCATCAGGGAATCGTACTCCTCACTCGCGTAACCGCTCATGTTCGACGGGTTCCCGCCTTGCAACACCTGCAAGAAAGTGTGCGCGTCGTTGTAGTCGCCCGTCCAGCTCGAGCGAAATACCTGCGTTATTTCCCTGTTGCGCATGTTGGCAAGGAGTACCTGGAATTCCTCGTTGATCAGCCTGGCCTCGAAACCGAGCGTCTCCCGCCACATCGACTGAATCGCCAGCGCAATGCGTTGATGTGTATCCGACGTGTTGTAACGAATCTCCACCTCAAGCGGATTTTTTTCGTCGTAACCCGATTCCTTATATAGGCGCCTCGCAGCCGCATGACGCTCTGCCGGCGTCATGTCGGCATACGGCAGGCGAATCGCCTGGTAATTATTGACGCCCGGCGGCACCCAGCTATACGCGGGCTGCTCGCCGCGCCCGATAATTTTTTCCGTCAATACCTCGCGGTCGATCGCCATGGACAGCGCCTGCCGCAGTGCCGGGTTGTCCTTGAATGGCGCCCGGGTCACGTTCAGACCGTAGTAGTAGACGCCAAGAAAAGCTGCGACACGTAACTCCTCCGGCCGCCCCTGCCGGAGAGCGGCAAATGCTTCGGGAGGCACTGTTGCCGTCATATCGAGTTCACCGGCGCGATAGCGGTTGAGTTCGACCTGCGGTTCAGGCGTTACGTAAAAGTTTACTTTGTCTATTGCCGTGCCGGCATTGTTCCAATAGTGAACATTCCGGCTCAAGTGTATGACCGCGCCCAGTTCCCAGGAGTCGAGTTTATAGGCGCCATTCGAGATCAGCTTGCCTGCTTTGGCAAACGCGTCCCCATACTCCCCGACGGATGCGGGATGTACAGGAAACGCACTGGGATGCGTGAGCAGGCCGAGAAAATACGGCGTCGCGTTTCTCAGCCTGATACGGAGATGAAATTTCTCCACCGCTTCAACGGCAAGGCTGTCTATTGTCTTGTTGCCGGCGATGATCTCTGCCGCATTTTCGATGTCCTCGAGCGCCTGGGCATAAAACGCAGCCGTTTCCGGATTGGCGAGCCGGCGAAAGCTGAAGACAAAATGCTCGGCGAGCACCGTGTCTCCATTTGACCACCGGGCAGCCGGCCTCAGCCAGAAATCGTATTGTCGGCCGTCCTCGGAGACTTCCCATTTCTCGGCTGCCGCCGCGATCAACTCGCCCATTGGCGAATACCCGACCAGCCCCTCGCCGATATCTCGGAGGACATCGGCTGCCTGAACGCTGCGGGACTTGTGTGGATCCAGCGATTCGGGCTCCGGTCCGTTGCCCCGGCGCAGAACGGTCTCGGCACCACTCTGTGGCTCGGTTCCGCTCAGGTATATGAACGCCGCGAATGCGCATACCAGCAGGATTATCGCGATGCGGATCGCCCGCTTCTGCCCTGCGGTCATCAGGCCGATTTCTTCATCTGGCGCTTCTTGAGATGGATGAGCAGCAGGGAAACAGCAGAAGGTGTCATGCCTTCAAGCCGCGACGCCTGGCCCAGCGTTGTGGGTCTCGTGGTCTCGAGGCGCTGCATGGCTTCAGTCGACAAGCCCGTCACATTCGAATACTCGAGGTCAGCGGGCAGTTTCAGCGACTCCTGCTTCGCGTGCCGCTCTATCTCTCGCTCCTGCCTTTCGATATAGCCCTGATACTTGGCCTGTACCTCGACTTGCAGCTCTATCTGTTCGGCCTGTTCGATGCCGATCGTATCGTCCCAATGACCGCCTCCGACCGGGGAGAGCCTGGCGATATCCCGGTAGCTGTGCTCCGGGCGGCGCAACAAATCCGCCGCGAAACATTCCCGCTGCAGATTCCCGCCGAGAATCTCTTTGTCTGCCGCATTCAGATCGGCATTGCGCACAAACTGCCTGGCCAGCCGCCGCTGCTCTTGCGCAACAGCATCGCGCTTGGTTTCGAAGATTCGCCAGCGCTCATCATCGACGAGCCCAAGCTCACGCCCGACCGGCGTCAGTCGCAGATCGGCGTTGTCTTCGCGAAGCAAGAGTCGGTACTCAGCGCGGCTGGTGAACATCCTGTATGGCTCGCTGACTCCGCGAGTGATCAGGTCATCGATCAATACCCCGAGATACGCTTCATGGCGCGACGGGTACCATTCCTCCAATTCTTTCGCACGGCGCGCCGCATTAACGCCGGCCAGCAACCCCTGAGCCCCGGCTTCTTCATAACCCGTGGTGCCGTTTATCTGCCCGGCGAAATAAAGACCCGACACAAATCGTGTTTCGAGTGTCGGTCGAAGATCGCGCGGATCGAAATAGTCATACTCTATCGCGTAACCCGGCTGCGTGATGCGCGCGTTTTCAAAGCCCGGTATCGAGCGCACGAAGCGCAGCTGCGTTTCATGGGGCAGGCTCGTTGAAATGCCGTTCGGATAAACCTCGCGCGTGCGCAGGCCCTCCGGCTCAACGAAGATCTGGTGAGACGGCCTGTCGGCGAAACGAACGATCTTGTCTTCGATCGACGGACAGTAGCGCGGCCCGACGCCCTTGATGATTCCCATGAACATCGGCGATTTCCCGAGCGAGCCGCGAATGATGTCGTGTGTCTCTTCCGTTGTCCCGGTGATATGACAGTGGACCTGCTCCGGGTGATCGCTGCGCGTTCCTGTAAAAGAAAACACCGGTCGCGGTTCGTCGCCCGGCTGCGGTGTCATTACATTGAAATCAATTGTCCTGCCATCGAGTCGCGGTGGCGTCCCGGTCTTCAGCCTGGCAACGCGAAAGGGCATTTCACGCAAACGCGCGGCAAGCAGATTTGCGGGCGGATCGCCGGCGCGACCTCCAGCGTGTTCCGTACTGCCGATGAGAATGCGGCCGCCCAGAAACGTCCCGACCGTCAGAACAACTGTTTTCGCGTAGAACTTGAGGCCCTGACCGGTCACAACGCCGGCAACCCGATCGCCGGCAACGATCAGGTCCTCCACCGACTGCTGGAACAGAGACAGGCCGGGCTGGTTCTCCAGCATGCTGCGTATGGCCTGGCGGTAGAGTTGTCGGTCCGCCTGCGCCCTGGTCGCCCTGACGGCGGGCCCTTGCTCGCATTCAGCGTGCGAAACTGTATCCCGGCCTGGTCGATCGCCCGCGCCATCGCGCCGCCCATTGCATCGATTTCCCTCGTCAGGTGTCCCTTGCCAATGCCGCCGATGGCCGGATTGCAACTCATCTGCCCAAGCGTTTCGATGTTCTGCGTAATAAGAAGCGTGCGCGCACCGGACCGTGCGGCAGCGAGTGCCGCTTCCGTTCCGGCGTGGCCGCCGCCAATTACAATGACATCGATTTCGGTGTTCATGGCGCTGGTTAAAATTTGAGCAATACGAGGCGGGCCATTCTAATGCGGGGGCGCACGCGGCGCCATAATGCTTTACTTAATTTCGTGGAGCTTGGAAGATAGCGACGCTGCTCACAGAGCGGCGCCGGGCACCATGGGACGACAGCTTGAGACCACGTTTTACACTGACAGCCGCGCTGTGCGCGCTTTGCAGCCTGCCGGCGGCGGCGGCCGATCTCGTTCTCGAGGAGTGTCGCATCAGCGGCGGTGCCGGCTTTCCCGGGATCACGGCGCGCTGCGGAACCCTCGAAAGACATGAAGACCCGTCGGACAAGAATTCATCCCTGCTCTATTTGAGTGTCGCGGTCGTGCCGGCCCTGAGCCTGGAGCCGGAGCCTGACGCTTTTGTTCCGATTGCCGGTGGTCCCGGTCAGTCGACCATAGAATTCTATGCGCTGCTGTCACATGCCTTCGAGCGAATACGGCGCACACGAGACATCGTATTGCTCGATCAACGCGGGACGGGTAACTCAGCGCGCATGGAATGCGATATCGGCGATGAGATCGTGGCGGGTCAATTGACGCCCGAACAAACTATCGCCGCAGTCGAGGTCTGTCTCGAAGCGCTGCCTTACAGGCCTGAGTTTTTTACGACCAGTGTTGCCGTTGGCGATCTGGAAGCTTTACGTATCGCGCTCGGCATTCCCCGGTTCAATCTTTACGGGGTCTCCTACGGCACGCGGGTAGCACAGCATTATGTGCGTCGTTACCCGGGCTCTGTGCGCACAGTCATCCTCGATGGTGTCGTGCCGCCACAGGTCGCACTCGGCGGTGGGATCGCCGTCGAGGCGCAGAAGGCCCTGGAGAGAATTTTCACTCGCTGCGCGGAGGACACTGCATGTAATGCGCGCTTCCCGGGGCTCGTCGATGTGTTTACGGTACTCGAGGAACGCCTGGTGGCCGGCGGGGTTTCGGTCGATCTGGCCAACCCGCTGACCGGCGTTCCACAGACGCTGCAATTCGGTGCTGCGGAGCTCGCCGGCGCGATACGCCTCATGAGCTACAACCCGCACACGGTTGCGCTGATACCTTTATTGATCCACGAGGCCGTAATAGGAAATTATGCGCCGCTCGCATCACAGTTTCTTATGGCCATGGAGCGCATGTCGGACTTGCTTGCCATTGGCATGCACAACGCTGTTGTCTGCACCGAAGACGCCCCGTTTTACGATGCTGAAAGCATCAGCCGGGAAGCGCTCGAATCAACCTATATCGGCCCGATGCAGGTCGAGGCCCTAGAGGCAATCTGTTCGGTCTGGCCAGCCGGTGTGCTGGACCCGGAATTCAAGGCGCCGCTGGCTACCGACATACCCGTACTCTTGCTATCCGGTGATGCGGACCCGGTTACGCCACCGCATTTTGCCGAGCTCGCCGCCGTGGCTCTCGGCAACGCGCGGCATCTGATTGGCCGCAACCAGGGTCACGGCCAGGCTGCTACCGTTTGCATGCCGGAAGTCATGGGCCGTTTTGTCGAAGCCGCCAGCGTCACCGATCTCGATGCCGATTGCCTGTTGCGTCAGTTTGCAATGCCCTTCTTCCTCGACTTCTCGGGGCCCGAACCGTGATTTCCGTACAGGGCCTTTGCAAGTCCTTCGGCGACATAAAAGCTGTCGACGGCGTCAGCTTCGAAGCACAGGATGGCCGCGTCACCGGTTTGCTCGGGCCGAACGGCGCCGGCAAATCGACCACGCTCAGGATTCTGTACACGGTGCTCAAGCCTGATTCGGGTTCGGCAACGATCGACGGCATAGACGTCGTCGCCGAAAGCCTGAAGGCCCGCAGCCATATCGGCACGTTGCCGCACGCCTCGGGCCTGTATCCGCATCTGACGGCGAGAGAAAACATCGCTTACTACGCGAAGCTGTACGGCATGAGTTGCGACGTCATCGACGAGCGCGTGCAAAAGGTTATCGAGCAACTCGATATAAGAGATTTCGCCGACAGGCGAACGAAAGGGTTTTCGCAGGGGCAAAGAACAAAAGTTGCTCTGGCGCGCGCCCTTGTGCACGAGCCCCGCAACATCATTCTCGATGAACCCAGTAACGGCCTGGACGTCATGGCGACCCGCGCCCTGCGTGCTTTGATCCGGGAGCTCAGGTCAGCCGGTAAGTGCATTTTGTTTTCGAGCCACGTCATGCAGGAAGTCGCCCAGCTCTGTGATGAAATCGTAATCATTGCCGAGGGGCAGGTCGCATTACACGACAGCGCTGAGGGCATCAGGAACAGAACGGGTTGTGACGACCTCGAGGATGCTTTCGTCAAAGCCATCAACCTGGCTGGAACACCGCCATGAACCCGCTGCGCACCGTTTTTGTGAAAGAGGTACAGGACAACTTGCGTGATCGGCGGACCTTGCTTTCTGCCTTGCTCATGGGCCCGCTTTTTGGGCCGATACTGTTTGCGTTCGTTATCAACATCTCTCTCAAACAATCACTCTCTGATGACAGCGAACCACTCGATGTGCCAGTCATCGGCCAGGAGCATGCGCCCAACCTGATCGCTTTTCTGAAAAGCAACAACATCAATATCACCGCGGCGCCCGCAGATCGCACGGCGGCGGTCGAAGCGGTGAAGACCGGCGAGCACGACCTCGTGCTTGTCATTCCCGAGACCTTCGGCGAACAGCTCGCCGACACGGTCCCGGCAATGGTAGAGGTTATTTCCGACCTTGCTAACACCCAGGCACAACGCCAGTCCCGCCGCGCCGTGCGCGCGCTTCGCTCATACAATCAGCAGCTGGCAGCGATGCGGCTAGTGGCCCGGGGCATCAGCCCGGCAGTTCTTCGTCCCCTGAACATAGACGTCGTCGATGTATCCACCCCGAGCGGTCGCTCTGCCCTGTTGCTGGGAATGCTGAGTTACTTTTTTGTCTTCGCGCTTTTGACCGGCGGCATGAACCTGGCGATTGATTCGACCGCCGGAGAGCGGGAACGCGGCTCCCTGGAGCCACTGCTGTGCCTGCCGGTTACCCGCGACCAGTTGATTTTCGGCAAGATATTTGCCGCCTGCCTGTTCATGGCCGTGTCACTCGGCTTAAGCCTTGTTTCGTTCCATGTGATGCTGAAGTTTGTGCCGCTCGAAAAGCTGGGCATGACGCCGAACTTCGGGCCGCTTGTGGTGGCGAAAGCGTTTCTGTTGTTCGTGCCGTTTACTCTGCTCGGTGCTTCGCTGATGACCCTCGTGGCATCGTTCACGAAGAGCTTCAAGGAGGCCCAAACCTGGCTCAGCGTGGTGCTTCTTGCGCCAACGCTGCCGATCCTCATCGTCAGCATTCTGATGGTCCGGCCGAGCACGGAGCTGATGCTCATCCCGAGCCTGAGCCAACACCTGTTGCTGGTTGGCCTTATCAAGAACGAGCCGGTCGACATGCTGCATGTCCTTGTCTCGGTCAGCGGCACATTGATTGTCGGTGGGATCGTGACATTGATTTGCGCGCGCCTGTACCGGCGCGAGGGCCTCCTGGGTTAGCCCGGTAGGGATGATCCCGTATTGTTCTCGCAAGCCCGCGCGGAACAGACTGCCTTTATGGAGGAACAATGATGTCCCGATACTTTCTGTTGATTCTTTTTCTTGGCGCCGCAGCTGGCTGCTCACCGGCCGATAACGCAAAAGCCCCTTCCGGACAGAGTGCGCCCGCCGCAACCGCAGGCGCTTTGCTGGCCAGCCAGTGTGCGTATGAACGGGCCTGCGCCGCTTGTCACGATGAAGGGCTCAACGGCGCGCCGGCCGTGGGCGACCGGGAGGCCTGGGCAGGTCGATCTTCATTGTGGGTAGCGGTACTCGAGGAACATGCGAAAGAGGGCTATCTGGACATGCCCGCCAGGGGTGGCGATCCCACCCTCTCCGACTGTGAGGTGGCCGCCGCCACAGAGTACATGCTGTCACTGACTCATCCCGACCGTCCTATAGACTGAAGCCTTGGCCTGAGCCCCGCAGCTTTGTCCAACAAGGCTATTTGCCGATACAGAACTCAGAGAAGATTTTCCCAAGCAGGTCGTCGCTCGTGAACGAGCCGGTAATCTGGCCCAGCGCTTCCTGGGCAAGTCGAAGTTCTTCGGCAAGCAGCTCGCCCGCCTTTGCTTCCTCCAGCGCGTTGCGGCCTGCCTGGAAATGCGCCGCCGCCCGCCCCAGCGCATCGATGTGCCGGCGCCGTGCCGTGAAGGCCCCCTCTCCCAGGTCCTTGTGGCCGGCGAGCTTCAGAATTTGTTCCCGGAGGACGTCTGTGCCGGCGCCCGTTTTCGCAGAAATATTCACCGTCAGCGGCTGCTGGTGCTGTAAGCCCGGGTCTTCATCGGTCAGGTCTGTTTTGTTGCGAACGGTGATGACCGGTATATTGGCCGGCAAGTCTTCACCCAGTGCGGACAGCGATTCATTTTCTATCGCATATTCTTGCGCATTTTCTTTCGCGCTCGCGTCCTGAATCCACAGCACAGCATCGGCGCTTTTGATTGCTGCGTGCGCCCGTCGGATGCCCTCCGCCTCGATCTGATCCGGATTGTCCCGGAGGCCCGCCGTGTCAATCAGCTCGACCAGCAAGCCATCGACGTTGATCTGCTCTCGCAATATGTCTCTCGTGGTCCCGGCCACTTCGGTGACAATGGCCGCTTCCTGGCCGCTAAGGAGGTTGAGCAGGCTCGACTTACCGGCATTCGGCCGCCCGACAATGACTACCTGATAGCCGTCCCTGAGCAGTCGGCCGGCGCGCGCTCCTTCTCCAAGCGCTGCAAACGCCGCATCACAATCGTCGATTCGTGCGGCCAGTTGTTCGTCAGAGAGAAAATCGATTTCTTCTTCGGGAAAATCAAGCGCCGCCTCTACATGCAGTCGCAGCCTGATGAGTTGCTCCTGCAGCGCATCGACCGCGACCGAAAATGCTCCCGACAAAGAGCGAAGCGCCGCCCTTGCTGCCTGTGCTGTGCCACTGCCAATGAGGTCGGCAATTGCTTCGGCCTGGGCGAGGTCGAGTTTGTCGTTAAGAAAGGCTCGCTTCGAAAACTCCCCCGGTTCCGCCTGCCGGGAACCCAGTGAAACTGCGGCATCGACCAGAAGCGCCATGACGATGGGCCCCCCGTGGCCATGCAGCTCGAGCACCGGCTCGCCTGTGAACGATCCGGGCGCAGGGAAATAAAGCGCCAGGCCGGTATCTATCGGCTCGCCTGCCGCATCATGAAAGGCCCTCAGGCTCGCCACGCGCGGCGGTGGCAGGCCGCCCAGCATTTTCCCGGCTATTTGCGGCACGGCCGCGCCGGAGATGCGCACAATACCGATGCCGCCGACGCCGGCCGGTGTGGCCGCCGCGACGATCGTATCGTGCAGGTAGTCAGGCTTGTCGCTCACAAACCCTCCGTGATCAGGCTTTTGGCTTGCCCTTGTCCTTGGCCTTGCCCTTCCCTTTCTTGCTTTCCTCTTCCACGATTTTATTGATGCGCCATTGTTGCGCGATCGACAAGATCGTATTGGTCACCCAGTACAGCACAAGGCCTGACGGGAAGAACGCAAAAAACCCGGTAAACATGATCGGCATGATCTGCATGACTTTGGCCTGAACCGGATCCGCTGGCGCCGGATTGAGCTTCGTTTGCAGCAACATCGCGACACCCATGATGAGCGGCAAGATGAAATACGGGTCCCGGGATGACAGGTCCGTAATCCACAGCGCAAATGGCGCCTGACGCATTTCTACACTTTCCAGAAGCACCCAGTAAAACGCGAGAAAGAACGGCATTTGAATCAGTATCGGCAAACAGCCGGCCGCCGGGTTGACCTTCTCCCGCTTGTAGAGCTCCATCATCGCCTGACTGAGTTGTTGGCGATCGTCTTTGTAGCGCTCCTGCAGCGCTTTCATGCGCGGCTGAATGGTTCGCATCTTCGCCATCGAGCGGCCGCTGGCCTGTGTCAGCTTGTAAAAAGCGAGCTTGATGAGAATCGTCACGAAAATAATCGCCAGCCCCCAGTTTTGCAGAACCGCATGAGTCTTGTTCAACAACCAGAAGAGCGGTTGCGACAAAATGGTCAGCCAGCCGTAATCAACGGTCAGCTTGAGGCTTTCGGTGACTTCTTCGAGCTGGTTCTGCAGCTTCGGGCCGACAAATAAAATCGTATCGAAGGTCGTATCAGCGCCGGCCGCGACGCTGCGCGCCGGCCCGATCATGCTCGCCACGGCCACGTCACCTTTTTGCGCCACGTTGACCCGATACGGCTCCTCCATCGTTGGCACGATGGCGCTCAGAAAGTGGTGTTGAATTGTCGCGATCCAGCCTGCCTGTGCAGACGCTGAGAACGGGCCGTCCGATAGCAGGTCGTCCCGCTTGATTTTCTCTGTCTTGTCGCCGTCGTATATGACGGCCCCGTCGAATGAATAGGTATCAACATTGAACATCGAGCGTTCGACCGGGTATGAACGCCGCTGGATCTGTGCGTACTCGGCACCGCGCCACTCGTCTGCGCTTCGGTTGATGACTTTGTGCTGCAGCTCGATCACGTAACTGCCGCGCGTGAAACGATATTGCTTGATAACGGTAACGCCGTTGCCATCGGTCCAGCTCATGGGCACGATAAGTTCATCTTCGCCGTGCAGCGTGTAGTCGCTTCTGCTGCTCGAGAAGTTAGCGAGGTGGTTCGCTTCCGGGCCGCCGCCGGCTGTGCGCAGTCCCGACTGGATGAGGCCGAGATTCGCTGGCTGTGGGCTGAGGAGTTCGACAAGTGTATCGGGCTGGTCTTTGGCTACCGGATAGTTGCGCAGCGCCGCTTTTCGAATCGTGCCGCCACGCGTATCGATCTCAACATCGAAGACGTCCGTGCTTACCCGTATGAGGCCAGCGGCGGCCTCGACCGCGGCAACTTCGGGCAGCTCGGGAACCGCCTCCACTACCGGAGCATCAATTGTCGCCTCCGGCAAAGCCGGCAACTCACTGTCTTGAGTGGCCGGCAACAGGGACTCTTCGCTGACGGGCGGCGCCACAGCTGCCCCCGGCGGGGGCCCATAATCCTGCATCCATTGCTGGTACGTAAACCAGACCAAAAGCCCGAAGGCGGCCCACACCAGCAGTCGTTGATTATCCATTTGGCTCTCTTCCTGCACCGGCAAGTCTGGCGTTCCCGGTTCGGCATTTTTGCCAGTGTCCGGCCAGGCTGTCAAAAAGCGTCCTGTTGCTGGCCCGGCTTGCGGTCGGACGGCTCATGACCACGACATCCAGCCCGCCTAATGCCTCTTTGTGTTGGCGGAAGGATTCGCGAACCACTCTCTTCAGGCGGTTTCGCTGGACCGCCAAACGGCAGTTCTTCTTGGAGATCGCCAGGCCCAGCCTGCCGGCCTTCCTGCCGTTCGCTCGTGACAGTACAGTAAACAGTGTGTCACGACTCCGGTTCGATTTCTCGAATACACGCTGGAAAGAGCCCGCGTCAAGCAGCCGGGTTTCTCTGGTAAACCGGCGGCTCGAGATGTCTTCCTTCTTTGGCTTATTGTCAGTCGTAACGGAGATCGCGGCTCGGCGCTTGAGTTCTCTTGTGCACGATGCGCGCTATTTTACGGCGACAGCTGCGCACGCCGTTTCGCGCGTCGGCGATTCAGGATTTGCCGCCCGCTCTTGGTCGCCATGCGCGCTCTAAAGCCGTGTGTGCGTGCCCGCTTGATTCGGCTGGGCTGGAACGTGCGTTTCATTTGCCTCAATCCCGGAGGTGCTGCAACCTCAAGAGGGCTGCTCAAAAAGAAGGCCGGCAAGGGTACGCGGGAGAGAAAATTGTGTCAATAGAATAAGGTCCTGGAATCTCCCGGGCGACAATTTAATTGAATTTTACCGGTCTCTGGCGAAGCCCGGATAGACGTTATAGACTGCTTGGTCTTTACCGATTTTTGTGTCTGATCCAAATGACCGTTGAGGGATCCTTGTTGCAGGCCGAAGCCACTCCCTGGAGCCGGTGCGTCGGCGCCTTACAGGCCGAGCTTACGGAGCAGGAATTTAATACGTGGATTCGGCCTCTTCAGGCCGTCGAAGACGGCCGTGTATTACGACTGTTGGCGCCAAATCAATTTGTCATCAAGTGGATCGAGCGGCACTATCTCGAGAAAATCAACGGGCTTCTTAAGGGCCGGCTTGACCCGGTTCTGGAGGTCGGCTCGCGGCAAACGGCCGCAGCCGGCGGCGATGGCACTGTAAGGAAGTTGCAAGCAGCGCGCGTTGCGCCGGTCGCAAGCCGCCTCAATCCCACCTTTACGTTCGATACCTTTGTAGAGGGCAAGAGCAATCAGCTCGCCAAAGCCGCTGCCACGCAGGTCGGGGAGAACCCGGGTACCTCGTATAATCCGCTCTTCATTTACGGCGGCGTCGGTCTTGGCAAAACACACCTGATGCAAGCTGTCGGCAATGCCTTATTGGCAAATAATCCTTCCGCAAGAGTGAGCTACCTCCATTCCGAGCGCTTTGTGGGTGATATGGTCAGGGGCTTGCAGCACAACACGATTTCAGATTTCAAGCGTTTCTACCGCTCACTGGATGCTTTGTTAATCGATGATATTCAGTTCTTTGCCGGTAAAGAGCGCTCGCAGGAAGAGTTCTTTCACACTTTTAATGCGCTTCTCGAGGGACATCGACAAATCATTCTGACCTGCGATCGGTATCCAAAAGAAGTTAACGGCCTCGAGGAGCGATTGCAGTCGCGCTTTGGCTGGGGGCTGACGGTTTCCATCGAGCCACCGGAACTGGAAACGTCAGTGGCAATTTTAATGAGTAAAGCTGCCATCGAGGGCGTAACGCTGCCGGAGGAAGTCGCATTTTTTATCGCTAAACGAATTCGCTCGAATGTGCGCGAGCTCGAAGGCGCGCTGCGTCGGGTGATGGCTACCTCTCTGTTTACGGGCCGACCTATTGACCTCGAATTTACGAAGACGGCGCTCAAAGATTTGCTCGCGATGCAGGATCGGCTGGTTTCTATAGAAAATATTCAAAAAACCGTTGCGGAGTATTTCAAGATTCGCCTGGCCGACTTACTGTCAAAAAGACGCAGTAGATCGATTGCCCGACCCAGGCAAATAGCCATGAGCCTCGCCAAAGAGCTTACGAACCACAGCTTGCCTGAAATTGGCGATGCTTTTGGCGGACGCGATCACACCACAGTTTTACATGGCTGCCGCCGCATCACGATGCTGCGCGACACCGAAAAACGCATAGACGATGATTACCGAAATTTGTTGAGAACCCTGACAGGATGATGTGCATAAGGGGTGGATAAAAGATCAGGCAAAGTTATCCACAGGAAGTCCACATCCTTATCGCAATTGTTACAGTCCTGCAGACACGCCAAAATGACTCTTAAGTTATTGATTTTTAACGATAAGTTAAACTTATCCACAAGCCTTTGCCTTGCTTATAATAATAATAAAGGCAAAATTTCTAATACTTATTAACAGGAAAGATTAATGAAATTTACCGCTGCTCGCGAAGCGTTGTTGAAGCCCTTACAGGCAGTTATTGGTGTTGTAGAACGCCGGCAAACAATGCCCATACTCGCGAATGTCTTGCTTGTCGCCAAGGACGACCAGGTATCAGTTACAGCGACTGACCTTGAGGTCGAGCTGGTAGCGAGTACCGAAGCTGAGGTAGGAGGAGCCGGGGAAATCACGGTGGCCGGCCGGAAATTGCTGGATATCTGCCGGGCTTTACCGGAACAAGCGGAACTGGCTATACAGCTAAGCGGCGAAAAACTGAGTATCAAATCCGGTAGAAGCAAGTTTACGTTGACGACACTCCCGGCAGCTGATTTTCCCACAGTAGAGGATATTAACGCTGGGCAGACCTTGACTTTACCCCAGGCGACCTTAGGGACATTACTGGATAAGACGCATTTCTCAATGGCCCAGCAGGACGTTCGTTACTATCTCAATGGTCTGCTTGTTGAAACGGACGGCAAGCATCTGCGGGCAGTAGCCACGGATGGTCACCGCTTGGCACTTTGCCAGGTACAGCTTGATGGTAAGAAAATGCCACAACAACAAGTCATTGTGCCGCGGAAAGGTGTGCTTGAGCTGCAACGGCTAATGAGCGGTGAGGGGGATGTCGAACTGCAGCTCGGGAGTAATCACATCAGGATAGAGCTCGATGGCATTCGATTTACATCGAAGCTTATCGATGGGCGGTTCCCGGAGTACGAACGGGTGATACCGCAGGACACGAGTAATCGGCTCATTGCCGACAGACAGCTTCTCAAGGGGGCACTACAGCGGACGGCGATCCTGTCGAACGAGAAATATCGCGGTATCCGACTGATTATCCGCGATAGCGCCGTGGTGCTGCAGGCGCACAACCCGGAACAGGAAGAAGCAGAGGAAGAACTGGAAGTCAGCTATAAGGGTGAAGATATCGAGATAGGCTTTAATGTTAATTATTTGCTGGATGCCCTTGGTGCAATCGAGTCTGACGAAATCAGCCTGGCCCTGGTTGACGGCAATTCCAGCTGTCTGTTGCAGATGCCGGGCAATGAGGACTGTAAGTACGTTGTCATGCCAATGCGGCTATAGGCAGCGCAGTAGAAACGGTTGGCTCTCCGTCATTTCCAGGCCACTAACTTTCGCTGTCTGACAAGCGTCAGTTTAGAGACAGATCCTCGGTACAATTTGATTTATGGCTCGAATGCCTCTGGCAAGACCAGTGTTCTGGAGGCTATTGCTTACCTTGGGCGGGGAAAGTCCTTTCGCGGCGCCAGTCCGCAAAATCTGATTAGGCACGGGGCGAAGGAATTCCTGTTGCTCGGAAAAGTAGATGCCCGGACGCGGCAGGTGACCGTAGGGGTTCGTAACAGTAAAGACGGCCTCGAGGTCAAGATAGATGGTGATCGCGAAACCAGCGCAGCTGCGCTGGTGGGAATCTTGCCATTACAGGTGCTCGATCCCGAGGTTCACAATCTCGTCGCCGGCGGACCGGAGCACCGACGGCGGTATCTCGACTGGATGGCGTTCCACGTGGAACAGGGCTATCAGGAGCGATGGCGGCGGTTTCGTCGTGCGCTTCGGCAACGCAACGCCGCACTGCGGGAGGGCGCAAGCAAGACATCGATTAGTGGCTGGGATCGCGAATTTCTGGAAGCTGCCGAGGAAGTAGATCAAAGCCGGCGCCGAGTGCTCGACAGCGCACACACGGCGCTGGAGGAGACTGGCGCGGCGTTGCTGGGCTGCGCCGTCGGTTTCGAGTACCTGCGAGGCTGGGCATCGGAGCAGGGCCTGGAAGAGTCCCTGGCGATCGGCTGGGAGAGAGACCAGCAGATGGGCACGACGCATGCCGGCCCACAGCGGGCCGAGCTTCGACTGATTTATGACGAACGGCGGGCAAAGCCGCTGGTATCCAGGGGCCAGCAAAAACTCTTTGCATGCACGATGATTCTGGCCGCCACGGAGGTCGTGCAGGCGGCACTGGAGCAGCCGCTATTGCTGTTGCTGGATGATCCCGCGGCCGAGCTGGACGAAGAGGCACTGGATCGACTCATGAGCCGTGTTTTCGGTCTGGGCAGCCAGATTATCGCGACGGCCCTGGACGCGGAAACGCTACGATTTCCAGGGCCGGTAGCGGTGTTCCACGTGGAACAGGGCGAGCTGCAAAAAACCGCCTGATTTATAGTCCATACTGGTCAAAATAGTGCCCGGAAAATGAGCTCTTATTTACCCTGAAAAGCCTTGTAAAAAGCGGCTTTGCGCACAGTTTCCGGGGTCCTTTATCCGGGCCTAAATGGTACAATATTCCGGTTATCCTCAGAGGGCATCGAATGACGGACGAATCAGAATATACTTCCAGTAATATCAAGGTGTTAAAGGGCCTGGAGGCCGTCCGAAAAAGGCCGGGAATGTACATTGGCGACACCGATGATGGTACCGGCCTCCATCACATGGTTTTCGAGGTTGTCGACAACTCAATTGACGAAGCACTCGCGGGTCATTGTGATGTCATTACAGTCACCATTCACGCCGATGAATCGGTCACCATTACAGATGATGGCCGTGGCATTCCGGTAGATATACATCCCGAAGAAGGACGCTCGGCGGCTGAGGTCATCATGACCGTTCTGCATGCCGGCGGAAAATTCGATGACGATTCCTACAAGGTCTCCGGCGGCCTGCATGGTGTGGGCGTATCCGTAGTCAACGCACTGTCCGAGCACCTGGTGCTGACAATCTATCGCGACGGCAAGGCCTATCAACAGGAGTTCTACCTCGGTGAGCCCGCTGCAGCGCTTGCCGTTGTCGGCGATACTGACAGGACGGGCACGACAATCCGCTTTAAGCCCAGCGCGAAGACTTTCACCAATATTAAATTCCACTATGACATTCTCGCAGGGCGGCTGAGAGAGCTTTCATTCCTGAATTCCGGCATACGCATCCATCTGGTCGACGAAAGAGAAGACAAAGAAGATCTCTTCGAATACGACGGCGGGATAAAGGCCTTCGTCAAGCACCTCAACCGCAACAAGACACCGATTCACGATCGGGTTTTGCATTTTCAGTCGGAGAGGAACGGCATCGTCATCGAGGCAGCGCTGCAGTGGAATGATGGTTATCAGGAGAACATGTTCTGCTACACCAACAATATTTCACAGCGCGACGGCGGCACGCACCTCGCGGGCTTTCGCAGCGCGCTGACTCGGACCCTCAACAACTATATCGAAAAACAAATGTCGGGCAGGAAGGACAAGCTATCGCCGACCGGCGATGACTCCCGCGAAGGATTGACTGCCGTCCTTTCGGTGAAAATGCCGGACCCGAAGTTCTCGTCGCAGACGAAGGACAAGTTGGTCTCGTCTGAAATCAAAGGCGTTGTCGAATCGGCGATAGGTGAACGCCTTGAGGAGTTTCTGCTGGAGAACCCGCAGGAAGCCAGGGCCATTGTCTCGAAGATTATCGATGCATCACGAGCACGGGAAGCCGCAAGAAAAGCCCGGGAAATGACGCGGCGAAAAGGCGCCCTGGATATAGCAGGGCTTCCGGGCAAACTCGCTGATTGCCAGGAGAAAGATCCCGCGCTCTCCGAACTGTTCCTCGTCGAGGGCGACTCAGCGGGCGGATCGGCAAAGCAAGGAAGGGATCGCCGGACCCAGGCTATTCTGCCGCTCAAAGGAAAGATTCTGAACGTGGAGAAGGCGCGTTTCGACAAAATGCTGTCGTCCGCCGAAGTAGGGTCGCTGATCACCGCCCTGGGTTGCGGTATCGGCCGGGCAGACTTTGACCCGGACAAACTTCGCTATCACCGCATCATCATAATGACCGATGCGGATGTCGACGGCTCGCACATCCGAACCCTGTTGCTCACTTTCTTTTACCGGCAGATGCGTGAGCTGATCGAGCGCGGCCATGTTTATATTGCACAGCCGCCGTTGTACAAGATCAAAAAAGGCAAGCAGGAGGTGTATGTCAAGGACGATGCCGAACTAAAGGCGCATCTTTTGAATACTGCTCTCGATAACGCAAAGCTGTACGTGAATTCAGAAGCGCCGGCGTTAACGGGGCAAGCGCTCGAAACGCTGGCGAAAGAATACATGGCTGCGGAAAGCATAATTGAGCGCATATCCAGCCGGTATGATGAAACGGTGCTTCGCGCGATGACTGCGCTGCCGGAAATCGATTCAGACCTGTTTGAAAACCTCGATGGCCTGGAGAAATGGGCGGAAGAGTTGTCCGCCGCTTTACCGAAAGCTCATGGCGACAGGGCGACGAATGGCAGCGGCGGCTATTACACTGCGGCATTCGAACGTGGTGGCGGCGAAGGGGAAGGCGTTCGCATCGCCGTGCAAAAGGTGCAACATGGTATTGGCGCCACGCGCTACATACCGAGAGAATTTTTTGATACCAACGAGTACCGGCACATCATGGAACTCGCCGGCAAACTAAAGGAGCTGATTGGCGAAGGCGCGTACGTTGCGCGCGGCGACAAACGCATGGCAATCAACTCGTTCGATGAAGCGGTCGAGTGGCTGATGAATGAGGCGCGAAAAGGCCAGACAATTCAGCGATACAAAGGCCTGGGCGAAATGAACCCGGAACAGCTCTGGGATACGACCGTGAATCCGGAAACCCGCCGATTGATGCAGGTGAAAATCGAAGATGTTGTCAAAGCGGACGAGATTTTCACAACACTGATGGGCGACCAGGTCGAGCCGCGCAGAGAGTTCATCGAAAAAAACGCGCTGACGGTTTCGAACCTTGATGTGTGATTGGAATCATCGCGGCTCGTAGGAGCGGCTTCAGCCGCGATTCCGATTCCAATAACCCTCACTAATCTCCGCCATCTTCGACTCGATCCAGGCCTGGGCAATCTTGTTCGTGTCCTTGGGCTCTTGTGTTGACGGGTCGATAGCCGGGCCGATGCAGATGCGGATCCGGCCGGGCCGCTCAGGCAGCCCGTTGCGGGGAAAGAAATCCCGGGCGTTGTGTGCGACCGGGACGATCAGGCAACCGGCCTCTCTGGCAAGGGCCGCGCCGCTGATTCCGTAACGATGTGTTTCTCCGGGCGGCATTCTGGTGCCTTCCGGAAAGATCGTTACCCAGATGCCTTCGGCCAGGCGCTTCTTTCCTTGACGAATAACCTGCTTGACTGCTTTGGCGCCGCCGCGCCGGTCTATGGCGATGCTTTTCATCGCAGATACCCCCCAGCCAATGACGGGAGCCCAACGAAGCTCTTCTTTAACCACCCAGGCGTGAGGCGGAAACACACCGATCTGCGCATAGGTCTCGAAGATCGAAGAATGCTTGATATAAATGACGCTCGGGTCGGCGGGCAGGTTCTCCTCGCCCTCGACAACCCATTCGAGGCCGCATATAAGCCGCCCGGCCCACAGCATACCCATGGACCACGCCCGGGCTATGCCGAAGCGCAGCCGATACGGGAACGGCCAGAGTAATATGATGGCAAGCGCGGTGGGGACGACCGTTAGCACGAAATACAAAACAAGAAACAGCACCCGCAGCAGAAACATTCTACCGGGTAGACTCCTGGCTGATAGACAGGCGAGAAACATCTGCGACATTCAGAAACATCGCGCGTAGTTCGGCAAGCAAGGCCAGGCGATTATTGCGAAGCGCCGCGTCGTCCGTCATCACCATGACGTCGTCGAAAAACCCGTCAACAGGATCCCTGAGATCAGCAAGCGTCGTCAGGACATTGGTGTAATCGCGGCTTTCCAACAGAGGAGCAACGGCTTTTTGTGCTTTTACGACGGACTCGAATAACGCTGTTTCAGCCGGTTCTGTTATCAAAGATTGATCGATGGATGCGCCTTTATCCACACCTGCCTGTTTTAGTATGTTACCGATCCTCTTATTTGCGGCAGCAAGGCTCGACGCCGGTTCGAGTTTCACGAACGCGGCGACGGCTTTTAGGCGCTCATCGAAATCGAGCAGAGAAACCGGGCGCTTTGCCATCACGGCGGCAAACATTTCTGTCGTCAGGCCGGTTTTCCGATCCAGATAATAGGCGCGCATTCTTTCGGTAATAAAGTTATACAGGCTTTCCGATAGGTCTTTTTCGTCTTTGTCGCGGAGGGGCTGATCGGCGACAGTCGCGGCGACCAGCGCCGTAATATCAAGATCAAGTCCCTGCTCGATAATGATACGGACAACACCCAAAGCGCTTCGCCGCAAGCCGAACGGATCGCGATTGCCGGACGGCTTCTTGCCCACGGCAAAAATACCGGCAATCGTGTCGAGTTTGTCGGCGATTGCGAGAGCCTGTCCGGCGATAGTTTCCGGCAGGGCGTCACCGGCGAACCGCGGCAGGTACTGTTCACCGATCGCTTCGGCTACGGCTCCAGGCTCGCCGTCTGCTGCCGCGTAATACCTGCCCATTAAACCCTGCAGCTCGGGGAACTCGCCAACCATGCCGGTCAGCAAATCGCATTTGGCCAGCGATGCCGCACGCTCGATGGCCCCTGTTTCCACACCGACCTGGGAGGCAATCGTGACAGCGAGTTTGGCGACGCGAACACTCTTGTCATGAATGCTGCCGAGGCCGCGCTGATACACGACATCTCTGAGCGCATCGCGGCGATCCGCGAGACTGACCCGCTTGTCAGATTCCCAGAAGAACGCGGCGTCGGCGAGCCGGGACCGAATAACCCGTTCATTGCCGTCGCGCACCCGGTCAGGCGCTTTGCTGACGAGATTCGCTATCGTTATGAACCGGGGCAGCAAATCACCACGCTTGTCGGCAAGGGGAAAATAACGCTGATGACTGGAGAGCGTGGCGACAGTGACCTCCTTGGGCAAAGACAAGAACGACTTGTCGAAGCTGCCGATCAGTGGCACGGGCCATTCGGTCAGGGCGGTGACTTCATCGTACAGGGCCTCGTTGGCAACGGGCTCGCCACCCGCCTCTTTTGCCGCCTTTTTCACAGCCGTGACAATGGTTTTCCGCCGCACATCAAAATCGGCGAGCACGCGGGCTTTTTTGAGCAGCGACAAATACTTTGCGGGCTCATCGATGGCAATCTCGCCCGGCGCATGAAAGCGGTGGCCGCGGGTCATCCTGCCGGCCGGCACGCTCATCACGGAACCCTCAACGACATTACTGCCGTGCAGCAATACGATCCAGTGCACGGGCCGCACGAACTCGGCCTCACCATCGCCCCAGCGCATTCGCCGCGGTATCGGCAGATCCTTGAGAGCGCTCTCAACGAGCCCCGGTATAAGCGCCGCGGCCTTTTGGCCGCGCTCGAGCGAGCGAAAGCAAAGCCGCTCGCCTTTGTCGCCCGGCAAACGATCAAGGGCTTCGGGTTCGACGCCGCACTTTTTCGCAAACGCACTACCTGCGGGCGTGATTTTTCCGGCGTCGTCGTAGGCGACCGAGACAGGCGGGCCCTTTACGATAACTTCCTTGTCGGCCTGCGCAAAGCCAAGCGACGCGACAATGACAGCAAGCCGGCGTGGGCTCGCGTATGCGGATACTGATGCGTGCTCGAGGCGGGCGTTATCCAGGGCCTGCTGCAAACTGCCGGCAAAGGCATTCATGAGATTCCTGAGCGCCTTCGGCGGTAGCTCCTCGGTGCCTATCTCGACCAGAAAATCAGCGGCATTACTCACCGCTAAGAGGCCTCGCGCTTGCGGGCTTTGGCGCTCTCGATCATAGGAAAGCCCAGGGCCTCGCGGCTTGCATAATAGGCCGCAGCCACGGATTTGGACATGTCCCTCACGCGAAGAATGAAACGCTGCCGCTCGCTGACCGACATGGCCTGTCGCGCGTCGAGCAGATTGAATGTATGTGATGCGACCAGCATTTGCTCGTAGGCCGGGAGAGCCAGCTTGAGTTCGATGAGGCGTTGGCAATCGTGCTCGGCAAGGTCGAATGCATTGAAGAGCGAGTCTATATCGGCCAGCTCAAAGTTGTATCTGGACTGTTCGACCTCGTTTTGATGATAGACATCACGATAGCTGATGCGGCCGAGCGGCCCGTCCGTCCAGACGATGTCGAAGATGCTCTCGACATCCTGCAAATACATTGCCAGGCGCTCGAGGCCGTAACTTATCTCGCCGGTGACCGGCCGGCACTCCAGGCCACCGAGCTGCTGGAAGTAGGTGAACTGGGTAATCTCCATGCCGTTGAGCCAGACCTCCCAGCCAAGGCCCCAGGCGCCGAGGCTGGGTGACTCCCAGTTATCTTCGACGAAGCGAATGTCATGAACGGTCGGATCGATGCCGATCGTGCGCAGCGATTCCAGGTAAAGGTCCTGAATGTCCTCAGGCGACGGCTTGATGACAACCTGGAACTGGTAGTAGTGCTGCAGTCTGAATGGGTTATCGCCGTAACGGCCGTCGGTCGGCCGGCGGCAGGGCTGCACATAGGCAGCGCTCCATGGCTCCGGGCCCACGGCGCGCAGGAAGGTGGCCGGATGAAACGTGCCGGCCCCCATTTGCATGTCATAGGGCTGCGCAATGACACAGCCGCGCTCGGCCCAGAATTGCTGCAGCGCCAGGATCAAATCCTGGAAAGTCAGCAACGCAGGTGGGTTGTCCTTTTTCATCAATGATTTCAATGCCTGCAGAGCCGCGCAGTATAACCAAGATGAGCGTGTGTGCCGATGGCCGCGTCAAGCGCAGCACTCGGGCTAAAAGTAACGCGCCCGGAATAGTGCAGGCGCGGCCGAAGCGCACTATACTGGTGCGCTACTCGGCGAGCCCGCACTATTTTGGTGCAAGCCCGGTCCGGGTCGACTTCAAAATGCCTTGATAATTAATGACTTGAAGTTTCAGGCCAATGGCACGGTTCCTGCAATGTCAGTAGGGCTGGCCGGGCGGCCGGCATAATTTTAACGAAATCCTGATTGGAGGAATGATTCATGACACCTGCTGAGGTTCTCGGCCTGATAAAAGAAAGAGAGGTGAAGTTCATCGACTTTCGGTTTACCGATACGAAAGGCAAGGAGCAGCACGTCACCGTGCCGTCCCGGGCAGCCGATGAAGATCTTTTTGAAGAAGGCAAAATGTTCGACGGCTCGTCGATCGCCGGATGGAAGGGCATCAACGAATCCGACATGATTCTGCTGCCGGATCCGGCAACGGCCGTCGTCGATATCTTTGCAGAAGACGCAACACTGAATCTGCGCTGCAATGTTATCGAGCCGTTAACAATGCAGGGTTATGACAGGTGTCCGCGATCCCTGGCTCAGCGCGCGGAGGTCTATATGAAATCGACAGGCATTGCCGACGCGGCTTATTTTGGTCCGGAGAACGAGTTCTTCGTGTTCGATGATGTGCGCTGGGACGATACGATGCAGGGCGCGTTTTATTCGGTCGACTCGAGCGAAGGCGCATGGAACACGAGCAGAAGTTACGAAGACAGTAACACCGGCCACCGGCCAACCGTCAAAGGCGGCTATTTCCCGGTACCACCGGTCGATTCCCTGCACGATATCCGTTCGGCGATGTGTCTCGCGCTGGAGGAGCTGGGTCTCGAGACAGAGGTTCACCATCACGAGGTAGCGACCGCCGGCCAGGGTGAAATAGGCGTTAAATTCAATACCTTAGTGAAAAAAGCGGACGAAGTTCAGATCCTTAAATACGTCGTTCACAACGTGGCGCACAGCTACGGCAAGACCGCTACCTTTATGCCTAAACCGCTTGTCAATGACAACGGCAACGGCATGCATGTACATCAGTCGCTCTTCAAGGACGGCAAGAATCTGTTCACGGGTGATGGTTACGCGGGCCTGTCTGACACAGCGCTGTATTACATCGGCGGCACTATCAAACATGCGAAGGCACTAAACGCGTTTACAAACCCGTCCACAAATAGCTACAAGCGACTCGTGCCGGGTTTCGAGGCGCCGACGATACTGGCGTATTCTGCACGCAATCGTTCCGCCTCGATTCGCATTCCTTACGATTCGAGCCCGAAAGGACGCCGACTGGAAATCCGCTTCCCTGACTCGATGGCCAATCCATACCTCGCATTCGCGGCGATGATGATGGCTGGCATTGACGGCATTCAGAACAAGATTCATCCGGGCGATCCGCTGGACAAGGATCTTTATGACCTGCCGCCCGAGGAGGAAAAGGACCTGAAGCTCGTCGCATTTTCGCTCGATGAGGCGCTGGAAGCACTCGATGCTGATCGTGCGTTTCTCAAAGCCGGCGACGTGTTCAGCGATGACGTGATCGACGCCTATATGGACCTCAAATGGGAAAATGTGACCAGACTTCGAATGAGCACGCATCCTGTGGAATTCGACATGTATTACAGCCTGTAGGAGCCTAAAACTGTGAACCGGGCGACATTTTACCGCCCGGGCGCTGGCCCCGACCCGGAGAGCGCTGCTATGCTAGTCCTATGCGTATGCGTCTGTTTATCGCCGCCTCGATCCTTCTGGCCACTGGCACTGTCCTGGCTCAGGCGTACCGCTGGGTGGACGAAAACGGCATCGTCCATTTTTCCGACAGACCCGCACCGGGGGCTGAGCGGATCGAGTTGCCCAAGGATACTCGCACCGCATCCCAGCGACGAGTCGCGGCGGCGGCGACAGTCCCGGCGCAGTCTGCACGTGATCAGCTGGCCGAGGCCCCCGCATTCAAATATGAAAGCCTTGCAATCGCTTCACCGGAAGCAGAGCAAACGCTGTGGAACATAGAAGGCGTACTGGACGTGTCGCTGGCACTGAGCCCGGCGCTTCAGGACGGCCACCAGGTCCGGGTGTATTTCGACGGCAAACGCCAAACAGTCAACAACGCGTCCTTTCAGATTCAGGAAGTCTGGCGTGGCGTGCACAATCTTCAGGCGGAGGTCGTCGATGCGAAGGGCAAGCTGATGATTCGCAGCGTGACGAACCGATTCTACGTACAGCAAAACACGATCAGCGTCCGGCCAGCCCACAACTAAGCAGAAATCCTTCCGATACCGGACGCGGCGGCGCATCGTCGGGCGATATCTTTGCTGCTTTAAATACCGGCGTGGTACTTCTCGATCAGAACCTCCTGATCACCGACCTGAACCCCGCCGCCGAGAACCTGCTCGGCATCAGCCAGAGCAGGGCGCACGGCAAACCGCTGCTGCAACTCGTGGACGACGACCCTGAATTCCAGGATATCCTCTCCCGCGCACTGAGCAGCGGCCGGACATATGCGACCGAGCTTCGGCTCGGGCCGACGGAAGTTCATGCTGAAGACCGCATCGTGGATTTCCGCGTGTCATCCCTCGAAAATGCGGATCTGACCGCGGACCTGTTGATCGAAATGGCGGACGTTACTCGCCGCTCGAGAATCAGCCGCGAGAACGCGCTGCTTATTCAACACGGCGCAGGGCGGCAGATGATTCGCCAGCTGGCACACGAAATAAAAAACCCACTCGGCGGAATTCGTGGTGCGGCGCAGTTACTCAGCAAGCAGCTTCGAAGCGAAGAGCTCCGGGAATACACGAACGTCATCATCAACGAGGTTGACCGTCTCGCCGGTCTCGTGGACACCTTGCTTGGCCCGGGTGGGCCACCAAACAAACAACCAGCCAATGTCCATGAGCTACTCGAATATGTCGTGCGCCTGATTCAGGCGGAAGCCGGTGAAGAGATCGATATTCGGCGCGATTACGATGCCGGCTTGCCGTTGATCGATCTTGACCACGATCAGCTGGTGCAGGCATTTCTTAACCTCGTGAGAAACGCGGTTGCTGCACTGGACGGACAGGGCACGATCATCCTTCGCAGTCGCGCGATCATGAATTTCACCATAGGCGAAACACGACATAAGGCGATCGCCAGCATAGAAATTGAAGACGACGGGCCGGGCATTCCACCAGACCTGCAGGGCTCGATATTCTATCCGCTGGTCACGAACAGACCGGACGGCACGGGCCTCGGGCTGCCGGTCGCACAGGAACTGATCAGCCGCCACCATGGGCTGATCGAATTTGAAAGCCGGCCGGGGCGCACGGTGTTTTTCGTCAGAATACCGCTGGTCCCCGCCATGCCTCCTGGCCCGAGCGCGGGGGATCGGCATGGCTGATGGCGAACTAACTGTCTGGATTGTCGACGATGATGAGTCGTTGCGCTGGGTTCTCGAGAAAGCGCTGCACCAGGCGGGCATGGAAACCAGGAGCTTCGAGCGCGCCGAACACTTGCTCGAAGCAATCGGGCATGACCGTCCCGACGTTCTTATTACAGACGTGCGCATGCCCGGCATGGATGGTATTGCGTTGCTCAACAGAGTCAGCCGCAGCTGTCCCGACCTGCCAATCATCGTCATTACCGCGCACTCGGATCTGGATCACGCGGTGGCTGCCTATCAGGGAGGCGCATTCGAATACCTTCCCAAACCGTTCGATCTCGACGAAGCCATCGAACTCGTAAGAAAAGCCGCGCGCAAGAACGGCAAACCCGCATCAGATGGCAAGGCAAAGGAGGCGAACGAAATACCGATGCTGATCGGCAAGGCGCCCGCCATGCAGGAGGTCTTTCGCTCGATCGGGCGCCTGGCACGTTCGAGCATGACAGTCTTGATTACGGGCGAGTCCGGTACCGGCAAGGAGCTCGTGGCGCGGGCGCTGCATCAACACAGTCCAAGGGCCGGCAAACCGTTTGTCGCGCTCAACACCGCGGCGATCGCGTCGGAATTGCTGGAGTCGGAGCTGTTTGGCCATGAGCGGGGAGCATTTACCGGGGCGGATTCGCGGCGCATCGGACGCTTCGAGCAGGCCGATGGGGGTACGCTGTTTCTCGATGAAATCGGCGATATGTCTCCCGCGCTGCAGACGCGAATGCTGCGAGTGCTCGCGGAGAGTGAATTTTTTCGTGTCGGCGGGCAAGCTCTGATCCGGGTCGACGTCAGGGTCATTGCTGCCACAAACCAGGATCTTGCGCGTGCTGTCAGAGAGCACCGATTCCGCGAAGATCTCTTCCACCGGCTCAACGTCATGCGCATCAATACGCCGCCGTTAAGGCAGCGGCGACAGGATATCCCGTCACTGCTCGAGCACTATTTGACAGACGCTGCAAAAGAGCTGGGCGCTAGCGCGAAAACCATCAATCCTGAGGCGATGGAAATTCTGCGGTCATACGACTGGCCGGGCAACGTACGTCAACTGGTCAACGCGACCCGCCGTCTGACCGTGACCGCACCCGGCGGCGTCATCAGCGCCCTCGACATACCGGAGGACCTCGGTGGCAAGTCGTCAGGCAAAGGTGCTTTCCACGAGTGGACACAGAGCCTGGCACACTGGGCCGAACAGCAGCTGAACGATCAGGATCGCAGCCCGCTTCTCGACGCAGCCCTGCCCGAATTCGAGCGGACGCTTATTCGCATCGCGCTCAACCAGGCAAAAGGACACCGTCAGGACGCAGCGAAACTGCTTGGCTGGGGACGCAATACGCTGACGCGGAAAATAAAGAGCCTCGAGCTTGAATGATGTTCGCCCGTCCTGACGGGCGAATCAATAAATCCCGCAGCGAATGTCGTACCGGTCGGACAGCTGTCAAACGGTCAAAGAGCCAATCAACTGACGCAAGGACTGCATATCGTGTCGAAGCAAATAGTCGGCGATGCCGCTGTTAATGGTCTGACAGACGAGGGGATCGTAAAACAGCGCTGTGCCCACACCCACGGTGGCCGCTCCGGCGATCATAAACTCCAGCGCATCGTTCGATGTCGTGATTCCGCCCTGACCAATGATTGGCACCTTCAAGGGTTTGGCAATTTCATAAACCTGATGCACCTTCAATAGCGCAATCGGCTTTATCGCCGGGCCGGAAAGGCCGCCTTTAAGGTTACCGATTACGGGCCGGCGCTCTTCCACATCTATCGCCATTCCGGAAATCGTGTTGATGACGGCGAGGGCATCGGCGCCGGCTTCAATGCAGAGACGGGCATTTTCCTGTATGTCCGTCTGGTTGGGTGACAGCTTGGCAATGATTGGCTTGCTTGTCTGCCGTCGGCAGGCCGCTACGACTTTGGCCGACATATCGGGATAGTTGCCGAATGAAGCACCACCTTCGGCGATGTTCGGACAGGAAATATTGATCTCGATGGCGTCGATCGGTGAGTCCTCGAAGCGACGGGTAACTTCGGCGTATTCCTCGATCGTCGATCCGCAAACGTTTGCGATGAAACGAGTCTCGCTGAAGTCCAGCGTCGGCAAAATCTCGTTGATAACTTTGTCGACACCCGGGTTCTGCAGACCGATCGAATTAAGCATTCCCATCGGCGTTTCGCAGATGCGGTGTGGCGGATTACCGAGCCTCGGTTCTCTTGTCGTTCCCTTCAAAACGACAGCGCCGACATCGCGATTCGAGAAACCCTGGATGCGAGTGTATTCCTCCCCGAAGCCAACACAGCCCGAAAGAAGAACGATAGGCGAGCCAAGCATCATGCCGCAGAACTCGATGCTTAGAGGATTGTGTTCAGGATCTACTGCCAGGACCATGTTTCCGGGTTTCTTAATGAATTGCGAACGGATCGAGCATGCAGTTTACAATCACCTGACTACAAGAGGGATTCTTAAAGAGTCGATGTTCAGCCTTATTCTCTATCAGCCGGAGATTCCACCGAATACCGGCAATATCATACGTCTTTGCGCGAATACCGGCACAAAGCTGCACCTGATCGAACCACTGGGCTTCGACCTCGATGAGCCGCGACTAAAGCGCGCGGGGCTCGACTACAGGGAATTCGTGAACGTCGAAGTGCACAGCAGCCTTGATGTCTGTCTTGCAAAAAGCGCCCTGCGAAAGATTTTCGCATTGAGCACGCGAGGGGTTACGAAATATTCAGCGCCGGACTTCGCAGCAGGAGATGCTTTCTTGTTCGGTCCCGAAACCCGTGGTCTGCCGGCGGAAATCCTGGAATCGTTGCCAGCGGAGCAGCGCTTGCGCATACCGATGCGCCAGGATAGCCGTAGCCTGAACCTGTCCAACGCGGCGGCAGTCGTTATTTACGAGGCGTGGCGGCAACAGAATTTTGTCAGCGGCGGATAGGGAATGGTGCCGGGCGCACTACTCGGGTTTTAGCGTCCGGCCCATCAAGGCGCTGACGGCCTCGCGCGGCGGGCGTCCTTCGTAAAGAATCCTGTAAAGCTCGAGACAAATCGGCATATCGACACTCAGGTGATCAGCGACTTCGTGGACAGCTCTTGCAGCGAGTACGCCCTCGACCACCTGTTGTATTTCCTGTTGCACCTCCTCGACAGTCCTGCCGGCGGCGAGCGCCAGGCCCATTCGCCGATTGCGGGAAAGGTTATCGGTGCAGGTAAGGACGAGATCGCCCATACCTGCGAGGCCCATGAACGTATCCTGCTTTGCACCAAGCGCGAGGCCCAGCCGGGTCATCTCGACGAGACCGCGATTAATCAATGCGATTCTCGTGTTAGCGCCAAAGCCCAGGCCATCGGAAAGTCCGGCGGCGATAGCCAGCACATTCTTGACCGCGCCACCAACTTCGACGCCGATCATGTCCTGTGCTGTGTAAGCACGAAAGTTCTCGCCGGAGATTTCTTCGGCTACATCGCTCGCGAATTCGCTGTCGTTAGCAGCAATGGTCATTGCTGTTGGCAGGCCTGCGGCAACTTCCTTCGCAAATGTCGGCCCGGACAAAACAGCCATTGGGCGGTCCGGACCGAGGATGTCCTCTGCGACCTGGTGCGGCAACAGACCGGTACTCAGTTCGAAGCCCTTGGTCGCCCAGCAAATTCGCATGTCGGCGGCGAGCAGCGGCTGTATTGTCAGCAAGGTTTCTCGAAAGCCATGGCTGGGCACCGCAATCAGAATGTCCCGCACATGATTGAGACAGGCCTCCAGATTCAGCTCGGCACGAAGATTTTCAGGAAAGCGCACGCCAGGCAGGTATCGTTCGTTGGCGCCATCATTGGCGACTTTCTTCAGGTTTGTGGTATCACGGTCCCATACCCTGACGAGACGGCCGCCGCGGGCGAATTGTAGCGCCAGTGCCGTGCCCCAGGAGCCGGCGCCAATTACCGCGATTGGCCGGTCTTTGTCGGCGTCGTTCAGTGGCTGCCACCGTTGCCGCCGTTGCCGCCGTCACCACTGTCACCACTGTCACCGCCATCACCACCATTACCGCCTTCGGCCTGTGCCTGGCTCTGTGCATAAAGCGAATCAAAATTGATCGGCTGCAGGACAAATTCCGGAAAGCCGCCTTTCGAGATGACTGCTGAAATGGACTCCCTGGCGTAGGGGAACAGGATATTGGGGCAAAAGCTTCCCACAACCACGCCGAATTCTTTTTCGTCGTAGCCTGATATATGAAACAGACCAGCCTGGTGCAACTCGACGAGAAAGAGAGTCTTCTCCTCGTGCTTCGCTTCGACCGTTATCGTCAATACGACTTCACTGTGGTCGTCACCACACGGTGTGTGCGAGCTTCGAAGGTTGAGATTTGTATGAGGGGTCCATTTTCCCGACGTAAAGATAGCTGGGCTATTCGGGGATTCGAACGAGAAATCTTTCAAATAAATTTTTTGAATATTTATTTGTTTTTCGGTTTTTTGCTGTTCGGCCATTGCGTTTTCCTGTGTACGAAAAAGAAATCAGGGCAAGCAGTGCTACTGCCCGAGTAACCGGTCCAGATCACGGCCCTTGTCGAGGGCGTTTAGTTCGGCGAATCCGCCGATGAGCTGATCGTTGATAAAAATTTGTGGTACGGAACGACTTCCGCTTAGGCGCAGCATTTCCTCGCTCAGCTTGTCATCGCCGGAAATCTTGATGTCGTCAAATGAAAGCCTTTTCTTCGTCAATAGCATTCGGGCGGCCGCACAATGGGCGCAAGTTTCGTTGCCGTAAATCACTATCCTGGGCTGGGCGCTCATTTACTTATTGCCTGATGCAGGGTATGCGGGCTAGGCGTCTGCGCGGTAGTGCTTGCGCAGCAGGCAAGCTTTCTGCCGCGCAGATTCCTAGGACTTGCTTTTAGTCTTCTTGGCAGTCACAAGCGGGAGATTCGCCTGTGTCCATGCGCTGATACCGCCCTTCAGGCCATAAACATTTTCGATGCCGGACTTGCGCATGGAATCGACCACCTTGCCGGATGTCATACCGCCATCGCAGACAGCGATTATGGCCTTCTTCGCGTACTTGGTGATCTTGTCCTTGTTGGCCTGGAGTTCGTCGAAAGGAATGTTCTTGGCGTTGACGATATGGCCCCTGGCGAACGCTTCCGCGTTGCGCAGGTCGATAACGACCGCATCCGAATTGATCAGCTTGACGGCGTCCTGCGGCTCAATATTGGTCAGGCCGCGGGCCTTGCGCTGCAGCTCGGTGAAAACCAAGAGAAAGAAGCTAAACGCCAGCGCACCGACGAGCAAGGGGTGGTTACCGGCAAATTCCAGGTAAGTGTTCATTATTCAGGTAAGGGAAAGCGTTTTTTGAGCGATCATGCGCCGGAAAAAGACAGCCATTATAACAGCGCCGGCAGCCCGCACATCTACAGGCCGGGGACGAACCCGGACCTGTAGCCAGGTTCCATTGCGAGATCACGCACTGGCCTTTCTCAAGGGGCGCCAAAGGATTTAGACTTCCGAGCTATGACCTTTCGGGCCTCAGTTTGCAAAGGCTTTCTTGCTTTGGTTCTAGCGTCCGGCCTCGTGGCCCCGGGGCTGGCACAGGAGGATGAGGGGGGGCTGGCCAAGGTCAAAGAGCGCGAGCTCGAGAACGTGCGGGAGAAGATCTCGACGCTCAAGAAAAGCATGGATAAGCGAGCGGCCGACAGGGACCGCCTCACGAGCGATCTACAGCAGGCGGAAGTACAAATATCCGAGAAGCGCATTCGCCTGAAAGAGATCGAGAGACTGAGGCGGTTCAGCGAGAAAAGAAAAGCGGAACTCGAGCAAAAACGCTCAAAGCGGGAAGCGGAACTCGAGCAGGAATCGGCCCAGCTCGCAGCGCAGGTTCGCGCTGCGTACCAGAGCGGCAATCAGGAGCGAATCAAGCTGTTGCTCAACCAGCAAGACCCGGCGACCGCCGGCCGCATGATGGTTTATTACCGCTATCTCAGTGACTACCGGGGCAACAACATCGGGAAAGTAAAACGATATATCGATGAACTGGCCGAGCTGCATCAGAAGGCGGCCGAGGAAGAAAACCGGCAGGCAGGACTCGCGAGGGCAAGATACGCGGAGCTTGTGGAGCTGAACAAGGAGCAGGAAAAGCGTCAGGATCTTCTGCTCGTGCTCAAGTCGAAAATTGCACAGGAAGGAAGCGAAATCGAGCGGCTGGCCGCAGAGGAAAAGGACCTGGCCCGCCTGATCACGGAGCTAACCAGCATCCTGTCCGATTATCCGATCAGCTCAGAAGAACCGTTCAGCCAGCTAAAGGGCCGACTAACCTGGCCTGTCGCGGGCCGCCTGATACACGATTTCGGACAGCCGAGGGCACGCGGTCGCCTGAAATGGAACGGCGTAGTCTTTGCGGCACCCCGGGGACGCGAAGTTCGTGCTATTTATCATGGTCGGGTGGTCTTCGCTGACTGGCTGGCCGGTATGGGGCTGCTGGTTATCATCGATCATGGCGAGGGTTTCATGACGCTGTACGGATACAACGAAACCATCCTGAAAACCGGGGGTGAGTGGGTGGCGCCCGGTGATGTCATTGCAACGGTTGGCGACAGTGGCGGGCAGCAACAGGCAAGCCTTTACTTCGAAATTCGTCAGGGAACGCGCCCGGTCGACCCGAGGCGCTGGATTACAAAGCGGCCCAAAGAGGGCTAGACGAAGTCTGGTTCGCGGCTGAGATATCTGCCGCGCAGAGTCCGCGCATGGCGGCCGCATCGTTTCACGGCCTCCCGGCCTGTGCTATCGTCAATCGGGCCTGGCGAACAGCCTGCCAGGAGGCTCCCAGCCGATGCCCGGCGGTGCCGCAGGAGAAGCATATGTCATTGAAAACCAGAGGCATTCTGGTGGTGATCATCGGTACAGCCATGGGTCTCAGCCTGTCGCTGGGCGGCGGTGTACTGGCCAAACGTGACAAGCTGGAGTCCGGAGAGCTTTCCTGGGAACAGGCCCGCCTGTTCGCTGAAGTGATGCAGCGCGTCAAGCAGAATTACGTCGAGCCGGTCGATGACAGCGTGCTGCTGGAGAGTGCGATTCGGGGCATGGTGTCCGATCTGGATGATCATTCGCAGTATCTCGATGCTGAGGAGTATCAGGATATACGTATCAGCACGACCGGCAGCTACTCCGGTGTCGGGCTCGAAGTCAGCGCAGAGGACGGGGTCGTCATCGTCGTCGCACCGATAGACAATACGCCGGCTGAACGCGCCGGGATTCTTGGCGGCGATACAATTATCGCCGTAGACGGCAAGATCGTCACTTCCGAGCATCTGCACGAGACGATTGCAAAAATGCGTGGCCGTGCGGGAACGAGCGTCACGGTCACGGTGACCCGAGAGGACGAGGAAAGGCCGATTGTTTTTGAGCTGCGGCGGGAAAGCATTCGGGTCGCAAGCGTTAGCCACGAAATCCTGCAGCCCGGGGTCGGCTATGTTCGTGTCAGCCAGTTCAACGATTCGACGGCGAAGGAACTGAGCCGGGCAATTGACGACATGCAGGATCGAAAAGACGGCATGCTGGATGGCCTGATACTCGACCTGAGAAACAATCCGGGCGGCGTTCTCGATTCAGCCGTCGACGTATCTGATCTTTTCCTTGACGCGGGCATTATCGTGGTGGCGGACGGTCGGACGGCGGAGTCTCGATTTACGAGAAAGGCGAACCGTGGGGACGTGCTCGACGGCGCCGGCATGATCGTGCTAGTCAATAGTGGTTCCGCATCGGCATCCGAGATCGTCGCCGGAGCGTTGCAAGACCATAACCGCGCGATGGTTGTCGGCACCTCGACATTTGGTAAAGGGCTCGTGCAAACGGTCATGCCGCTGTCCAGAGGCCGGGCGATAAAATTGACGACGTCCCGTTTCTACACGCCGTCCGGCGATTCCATACACGAAAAAGGCATATTCCCGGATGTCGTGGTCGAAGAAACGCGGCAGCCAGCCGAAATCAGCTTTCATGCAAGCGCCGATCACGAGCACGATGCGCAGCTACAGGAAGCACTATCGTTGCTTACACCCAAGAGCGTGATGCAAAGCAAAGCAAAATGACCGGCCGCCTTTGGCTTGTTCTTGGAGCTTCATTCGCCTTGCCGGGCATGGCCGCGGTAGCTCCAGCGGTGCCGCGCATAGCCATCATCATTGACGATCTTGGCTACCAGCTCGAAGCGGGGCAGCGATCCATTGACCTGCCAGGCCCCGTCGCCTGTGCAATTCTGCCAGACACTCCCCGTGCGACAGTCCTGGCAGAAGCCGCTTTCGCCAATGGCAAGGAGGTGCTGCTGCATCTGCCCCTCGAGGCTATGTCAGAGGATCGCCCCACAGAGCCCGGCGCGATTCTGCTGGATATGGACAGAGACCAGCTTGCAAGCGCCTTTTCCGCAAATCTGGAATCGGTCCCGCATGCGATTGGTGTGAACAGCCATCGTGGCAGCCTGCTGACCCGCCACCCGGGGCACATGGGCTGGCTGATGGAAGAAATACGTACGCATGGCAACCTGGTTTTCGTAGACAGCTACACCACGCACAAAAGTGTCGCCCTGCAGCTTGCAAAAGAAACCGGCGTACCAGCAGTTAAGAGAGATGTATTCCTGGACCCTGATCGTTCACCGGAAACCGTTGCACGGGAATTCAGGCGATTAAAGGAACTGGCGAAGAAAAGGGGCACGGCCGTCGGCATAGGCCATCCGTATCCTGCGACACTGGCTTTGCTGGAACGGGAAATACCCAAACTTCGCGATGAGGGTATCGAGCTCATCAGCATAAACGAGTTAGTATTGCTACAGCACCAACAGTTGACAGGCAACGCTGTGCTGGCGACAGGTCCGGCAAGCCGGGCGAGCGAGGAAACGCGATGAGCTGGTACGAGCAACAAATACTTCCACACGTGACCGACCTTGCCTGTTCGACCAAGCCGTGCAGGAAACAGCGGGAGAAGATCGTGCCGCTTGCAGAAGGCGATGTCCTGGAGATCGGTATTGGCAGCGGTTTGAATCTTCCTTTTTACGACCAGCAAAAAGTCAGGAAGTTATGGGGTCTGGAGCCGTCCGAGGGGATGAGAAAACTCGCGGCAAAAAACCTCGAAGGCGTGAGCCTGGACCTCGAATTTATCGACCTGCCGGGCGAGGAAATCCCGCTTGAATCGAACAGCGTAGACACGATTCTTGTGACATTCACACTATGCACGATCCCCGACACCGCAAGCGCGCTCCAGGGCATGCGACGGGTGTTGAAGCCAGGCGGTCGTTTGCTGTTCTGTGAACACGGCACTGCGCCAGATGAAGGCGTCAGGCGGTGGCAAGACAGGCTCAACTCCGGCTGGAGCAAAATTTCCGGCGGCTGCAACATGAATCGCGATATTCTGGCGTTGATCGCCGCCGGCGGATTTGAGATCGTCAACGATGAACGAATGTATATTCCGGGCCTGCGAATTCTTTCTTACAATTACTGGGGAAGCGCAGTGTCGGCTTGATCCCCCGCATTGCGGGTTTCGACAGGCAAAATGAACCCGCGAAACGAAAATCGATCTAAGATCCGGAATTCTGTAATAATCCGCTGCGATGAAATACAGCACAGACAAAACAATTAGACAGACTCTTTTGCCCGGCTTCGCGCTGTTTTTCGCTGCAGGCAATCTGTGCCTTGCCGAAGAAACAATCAAGAGTGAGTCGACGACGCTCGGGGCAGAGGAAATGGCGTGCACAATGCAGTATGACCCTGTGTGCGGCGCGGACGGCAAGACCTACAGCAATGACTGCATGGCCCGGGTGGCCGGCGTGGATATCGCATCCAGGGGTATCTGCGCGGACGCTGCGGCCTGCAGCGAAGAATTCGAGCCGGTCTGCGGCATGGATGGCAACAGCTACAGCAATGCGTGTTTTGCCGAGGCAGCCGGTGTCGCTGTCGTATCGCAGGGGCTATGTCCCGAGCCTGCCGAAGCGTGTACGGAGGAGATGGATCCGGTTTGCGGCGTCGATGGCATCACCTACAACAACGAGTGCCTGGCCTTGAGTGCCGGCATCGAAATTGCCAGCCTGGGCGCCTGCACGGTGAGCGGGTGCCCGCAAATTTACGAGCCGGTTTGTGGCATGAACGCGCGTACCTATTCCAGTCAATGCGAGGCCGATGTCGACCGCGTACCAGTGCAGCGAACCGGAGTCTGTGATGTCGAGAACTGCGGGAAGGTTTATGTGCCGGTATGTGGCGCTGACGGGACGACGTTTGCCAATGCCTGCGAGGCTGACGCAGCCGGCGTTACGACTTTTACCGAAGGCGCGTGTAATGTCAGAGCATGTCCACACCTGTACGTTCCGGTCTGTGGCTTTGACGGGCTGACCTATGGCAACGCCTGCCAGGCGGAGCGCAACGGTGCCAGAATTCGCCACGCAGGACTTTGCGACGCACAGGGCAAAACGTGCCCGCGGGTCTATCAACCGGTATGTGCGCGTGACGGCAACACTTACAGCAACGCATGCCTCATGGAAAACGCCGGCCAGGAGCTGGCTTACGCGGGGGAGTGCCTGGGGCGATAATCAAAAAAGGTGTCAGGTTTATTTTTCTCGAAAAAATCGAGAAAAATAAACCTGACACCTTTTTTGATAACTACTCGATACCACCCATGAGTTTCTTTATGGGCTTCGTGAACAAAAGCAGTATCAGGCCGGCGCCCCCGGTTGTCAGCACGATCTGCAAGTACTGTGCGGGCATCGAAGCCACGTTCTCGGCATCGAACTCACCGGCAAGCAACCCGGCGACGACGTTGCCCAGCGCTGCACCCAGGAACCAGATCCCCATCATCTGGCCAACGTATCTCTTCGGTGCCAGCTTGGTCGTAGCCGACAGCCCGACGGGTGACAGGGCGAGTTCGCCAAGCGTGTGGAAAAGATAAGTAAAGAACAGCCAGGTTGGAAAGGTCTGGTTTCCTGCGGCCACGACATTCGCTGCGCCGACCATGACGAGGAAGCCAAGCGCAAGAACTATCAGGCCGATACCGAATTTCGCCGGTGTCGAGGGATTTAGATTCCGTCTCGCCAGCGCAACCCACATCCAGGCATACATCGGGGCGAAAATAATAATGAACGCGGGATTCAGTGACTGAAACCACGTGGACAGTATTGGGAATGACCCGATAGTCAGCACTGTGTAACGATCAGCGAAAAGATTCAGCGAGCTGCCGGCCTGCTCAAAGCCGGACCAGAACATCGCTGCGCCGAAAAATAAAATAATGATGACGACGACGCGCTTTTTCTCTACGGTGTCAAGCCCGCCGAACAAAAGTACATACGCGAAGTACGCCAATGCCATAACGACGATCAGGGTGGTCGTTTGTTGAGCGATACGCACCGGGTCAAACGTGAGTGCGCCACTGAATCCGAGTCCGGCAGTAATCACGACAGCAAGCATCGCAAGCGAAACGGCGAGCCAGCCCCTGCGCCGCCTTTGCGCATCGCGGGTTGCGTCACCTGTTGTTGCGGGAAACTTGCCGGCCTCGCCGAGATAACTTCGCGTCAACCGAAATTGCACGACACCGAATAACATGCCGACGCCGGCGGCGGCGAAGCCATAATGCCATCCAAACTGCGGGCTCTGGCCGAGGTAGCCGCAGATAAGCGGTCCAAGAAAAGCGCCGAGGTTGATGCCCATGTAAAAGATTGTGAAACCGGCATCACGCCTGGCGTCGCCGGTCCCATAAAGTTCGCCGACGATAGCACTGACGTTAGGCTTGAGCAGCCCGGTACCGAGCACGACGAGCAGGAGACCGAGGAAGAAGGTGTAGAACGACGGCACCGCAAGAACGAAGTGGCCGGACATGATGATAATGCCGCCGATAAATACCGAGCGTTGTGCGCCTAGCAGCCGGTCGGCAATCCAGCCGCCCGGCAGCGCGACAAGATACACGGCCGCGGTGTAGATTCCGTAAATGGCTGTCGCCGTCCTGTCGGTCATGGCCATCCCGCCATTCATGATCTGATCTGTCATGAACAAGACCAACAGGGCGCGCATGCCGTAGTAGCTCAGGCGCTCCCACATCTCCGTAAAGAAAAGGGTAACCAGCCCTCGTGGGTGACCAAACATTTGTGCACCGGCCTCAGCGTCACCGGTTATGGCGGTATCAGTCATAGACAAATCTCTCGGATCAGGATGCGGTTGAGAACTTCGGCGCGCCTGTGAATAAAGACGAAACGCCGATTGGGCCCGCTCCCCCGTTACTCGACCCCGCATTAAACACTATTTTGTTTGCGGCGCAACCATCAGGGTAATGCGCTGTGCTCGGGCGGCAGGGCCAATTTGCAGAAATCGCGTTACTTAACACGGGATTAGCTCGTCGCTGCCCGTGGGAGGCTATGCTCCCGGCTGAGCCTCTTCCCCGGTGTCTTTTTCTCTGATCGAGAACATCCTGGCCATCAGGATACCCAGTTCGTACAGCAGATAGACCGGTATTGCGAGAAGCGTCTGGCTGATGATATCGGGCGGCGTAAGGAACATGCCGACGACGAATGCCCCCAGAAAAACATATGGCCGCGCCTTGCCCAGCTTGTCGGGTGTCGTCAGGCCGGTCCAGGTGATCAGTACCGTTGCAATCGGCACCTCGAACGCGATGCCGAAGGCAAAAACAATGGTGGTGATGAAAGAGAGAAACTGGGATATATCGGTCTGTACCTCGACCCCCTCCGGGGCGACCGCCGTAAAAAAGTTGAACATCAGTGGAAAGACGACGAAATAGGCGAAAGCGATGCCGAGATAGAAAAGGATAATGCTTGATGCCAAAAGCGGCATTGCGAAACGCTTCTCTTTCTTATAAAGACCAGGCGCAACGAACGCCCACACCTGATAGAGCACAATTGGCATCGCAATAAAGAGTGCGACGAAGAAAGTGAGCTTGAATGGCGTCAACAAAGGTGATGCGACTGCCGTCGCGATCATCGTGTTTCCGGGCAATACGTCGCGCAGCGGTTCCGACACGATTGCGAATATTTTTCGCGACCAAGGCAGCAGCAGGACGAATACAAAGACAACTGCCGCAGCGATTTTCAATAAGCGGCTGCGAAGCTCTACGAGATGAGAAAGCAGCGTCGCCTCCTGCAGGGCATCCTCTTTATGGTCCGTGCTTTCTTCAGTCTTTTCGCTCACGGTGTTTTTTTTGCGGCCTTTACCTTCCCGGGTTCGCCTGGTGCCGCAACATCTTCCGGAGTATCTGGACTCGCTTCGGCAGCCGCCGCCTCGGCAGTATCGTCGTACCCGTCATCGTCGCCAACACCAGTGCCCGCGCTGCCAGCTTCGTGTGCAGGCGAATAAGTGTCGTCTTCCTGGTTTTGCGGTTTTACGGGAGGCGGTGTTTTAGTTCGTAATTGTTTTTCGAAATCCAGCTCATCTTCGAGCTGACGTTTCATGACGCGGGTCATACGACGGGCCTGTCCCAGCCAGCCGCCGAGTTGACTGGCGACACGCGGCAGGCGCTCCGGGCCCAGGACGATGAGCCCGATTAGGAACAGAATTATCAGCTCCCAAAAGCCGATTCCGGACATAGCGAATAACCGGCTTAGGTATGATTTTCTTTGCTGGGTTCATCGACCGGCGTGTTTTCGAAGTCCGCGTCTTTCGACTGGTCGCCGATCTTTTCGGCAGACTCTGCTTCCGCTTCATTCATTGCTGATCGAAATCCTTTCACAGCGCTGCCGAGGTCCGAACCGAGCGTTCGAAGTCGCTTCGTGCCGAATATGGCAAGCACGATGACGAGAACAATCAGCAGTTGAACCGGGCCGATGTTGGATAACATCTCTACACACTCCTGGGGTCAAGCCCCTTTTTCCACTTCGCGACATCGTTATGATACCTCTCGAGGCGCAATAAAACCGGGGACAGACGACGTTTTTCGTCGATGTTGCAACCCGGCGCGGCGCGGCAGGAAAAACGTCGTCTGCGTCCGGCTAACTCTCAAGCCAGAAGGTTACCGGCCCGTCATTGACGAGCGCCACCTTCATGTTGGCGCCGAATTGGCCGGTCTGGACACCGGGCAGCCGGGAATCGCAGGCGGCGACAAACCGGTCGAAGTATTCACTGCCTTTCGACGGCTCTGCGGCCTTGGTAAAGCTCGCCCGGGTGCCCTTCCTGGTATCTGCGGCAAGCGTAAACTGGGGCACGGCCAGGAGCCCGAGCCCTTCCTGTATGAGGCTGCGGTTCATACGCCCTTCGCTGTCGGGAAAAACCCGGTAGGTCAACACCCGCTCGGCCAGCCGCGAGATGTCAGCCTGTGTATCGTCCCGATGGACAGCCACGAACACGAGCAGCCCGGGACCTATCTCGCCCACGATTCTGCCCTCGACAGAGACGCTGGCCTCAATAACGCGTTGCAATAAACCGATCATGGGTCGCTCTCGAACATTAAATGTCAGTCTACTATCCAATAACGCGAGCTTCGGTGCTGGACCAGCCGTGGCAGTCTGGTCGGGCCGGGCAAGCAGCAGGGAGTATCTCCTATGCGAGCAAGAGATATCTTTGCCGCGGGTGGCGCCAGGGACGGCGGATTCGGGTCTTCTGCCCGTTGCCCGGGCCAGGGAAGGAACGGCCCCGGCCGAGAGGCCGGGGTTTTTGTCATTTAGTGTCTGTTTTTTCCACGATTGACACTTATTGCGGCTAATCGGGACATATAATCCCATAATAATAATTTTAGTAATTAAGTGGTAAATAATGTCTCGATTTTGATTTATATCTTGCAAATAGTGGTAATTCGATGCCCGCCTGTTCTCATTGGTTCTTGCTGGATTGCCCACTACACTAGGTGACTTTGCAGAAGCACCCGGGGCAGAACATGAAAAGACGGGAATTCGTAGGCGGCCTGGCCCTGGCGGCCGGTGCGTCAGCCTGCGGCAAACAGCATGTGGAAACTGATACCGGGATCGACCGGTCGACCGAGACCTTCAGGTGGAACATGGTGACATCCTGGCCGCCGGGGCTACCGGGGCTGGGGGTCGGCGCGGAAAACCTTGCCAAACGCGTGGAAAAAGCGACGAACTCTCGCCTGAAAATCAAGGTGTATGCAGGCGGCGAGCTGGTACCGGCACTGGATGTCTTTGATGCCGTCAGTCGGGGCACGGCCCAGATGGGCCACGATGCCGCTTATTATCATCGAGGCAAGGTGCCGGCGGCACAGTACTTTACAGCCATACCCTTCGGGCTGAACGCTAACGAGATGAACGCCTGGCTTTATTACGGCGGTGGTCTGGAACTCTGGCAGGAGTATTACGAACAATTCAACCTTGTTCCCATTCCGGCCGGCCAGACCGGTGTGCAGATGGGCGGTTGGTTCAATAAGAAAATAAACTCGATCGAGGACCTGGCCGGACTCAAGATGCGCATTCCGGGGCTCGGCGGCGAAGTAATGCAGCGTGCCGGCGTGACACAGATTACGGTTCCTGCATCGGAAATCTTTACGTCACTCCAGACAGGCGCGCTCGACGCGGCGGAATGGGTTGGCCCGTACAACGATGTGTCCCTGGGCCTGCACAAGGCGGCCCGATATTACTACTATCCGGGTTGGCACGAACCAGGGCCGACGCTCGAACTGATCGTCAATAAAGACGCCTGGGACACTTTGCCCGATGACCTGAAAGCCATCGTCGAGCTCGCTTGCCAGGCAGGCAATCTCGATATGCAGGCGGAATATAACTACGGCAATGCGCTGGCGCTGCAGCAGCTGAAAAACGATCCGAACGTCGAGATCAGGCCACTGCCTGATGATGTGCTCGAGCTCCTTCACAAACTGACCACGGAAGTGATAGAAGAGCTGTCTGCGCGAGACGAATGGTCAGCGCGTATTCAAAAATCATATGCTGCTTTTCTCGATGTGTCAGCCCAGAACCAGCTGATCAGCGAACAGGCTTTTCTGAATGCGCGATCTTCCGTCATGTAGCTGCTTATCGGCCGTACAGCATTTCCGGCAACCAGGTAACCAGGCCCGGAAATGAGGCAAGAATCAACAATGCCAGTATTTGAATACCGACAAACGGCAAGGCGCCACGATAGATCTGCGCGGTCGTTACGCTGGCCGGCGCAACACCACGCAGATAAAACAACGCGAAGCCAAACGGCGGCGTAAGGAACGACGTCTGCAAGTTGATCGCAATCATTATCCCAAGCCACACGGGGTCCAGGCCCATGGTGAGAAGTACGGGACCGACAATTGGCACGACGACGAAAGTAATTTCGATAAAGTCCAGGACGAAGCCAAGCAAAAACATCACCAGCATCACCAGCAGCATTGCAGCGAAAACACCGCCCGGTAGTGCCTCGAGTATTGCCCTTACGCCGTCATCACCACCGTAACCCCGGAAGACGAGCGAAAATAAGGACGCACCGATCAGGATAAGAAATACCATGCTGCTGATGCGAAGCGTACTCTGCATCACTTCTCTCAGCCGCTCCAGGGAAAGCGCACGGCGCATTATCGCAATCAACAATGCGCCCATTGCACCGACGCCAGCGGCCTCGGTCGGCGTTGCGAAGCCGCCGAGTATTGATCCCAACACGGCGAAAATCAGAATAAGCGGTGGGAACAGCGCGGCCAGCACCTTGCCGACGGAGAGAGCTTCATCGCCGGAGGCCGAATGGGCCGGCATTGCGGCAGGACGGAGCCAGGCGATGACGATCAGGTAGGCGATATAAAGCAAGACGAGCAGCAGGCCGGGCAGCAACGCACCGGCAAAGAGGTCGCCGACAGACACGGTCTTGGGCGAGTAAATACCCTGTGCCAGTTGTGCCTGCTGATACGCAGATGACATGACGTCGCCCAGCATCACCAGGATGATTGATGGTGGAATGATTTGACCGAGCGTGCCGGAGGCACAGATCGTCCCTGCCGCAACTTCGGCAGAGTAACCGCGTTTCAACATCGTCGGTAACGAGAGCAGGCCCATCGTCACCACGGTCGCGCCCACGATGCCCGTGCTCGCGGCAAGCAGCATGCCGACGAGCATCACGGAAATCCCGAGGCCACCTCTTAATGAGCCGAACAGAGAGCTCAGCGTGTCAAGAAGATCTTCCGCTATGCGGGCACGCTCGAGGGTTACGCCCATGAACACGAAAAGTGGCACGGCAACGAGCGTCTCATTGCTCATGATGCCGAATATGCGGTTGGGTAGTGCTGACAGGAAGGGCGCCTCGAAACCGCCACCGATCACACCGACAAGAGCAAAAATCAGCGCTGTGCCACCGAGTGAGAAAGCGACCGGAAATCCTGCCAGTAACAGGACGATGACGGAAAGAAACAGGAACAGCGCAACCCATTCCACGGTCAGTGCTCCCTGATGGTCTGCGCGGAGCGCAACAGTAATGACAATCCCTGCAGCGCGAGCGCGACAGGCATGATCAGCAGCGCGGACTTGAGCAGCGGTACAAACGGATACGGGAGACCGCCGGAATTACGCGATACTTCCCTGAGTGACCAGGCACCGGCCACGTAATCAATCGATGCATAAACGAAGAAGCCACACAACGGAAAGATAAAGACAAGAACGCCGAGAAGATTCACCCAGGCGCGTTGCTTGTCGGTCATTTCGCGATAGAAGATATCGACCCTGACATGCTGTTCCTGTTGCAGCGTGTAAGCGGCACCCAGCATGAACACCACGGCATGCATCCAGGTGACCGATTCCTGCAGCCAGATGAGACCTGTGCCAAAAACATAGCGCATTACGACAATGACGAAAGTCACCAGCACCATTAGAAGGGTCAGCCAGGAAACGGCGTGGCCAACCTTGATGCTGACGGCATCGAGAAAGCTGCTGAAGCCTTTGCGGTCGCCACTCACGAGTTCGTTCGCCTTTCCATGCGCCGCAGGAACAGGATCATTTCCTTCGCCGCATCAGCGGCGCCAGAAAGTAGGTGTGATCAGAACGAGTAAAGTGAAAATTTCCAGCCGGCCAAGCAGCATTCCGGAAATGGCAATCCATTTGGCCGGGTCGCTAAGGGTCATGAAGCCGCCTGCCACGTCGCCCAGGCCCGGGCCCAGGTTGTTCAATGTCGCGGCAACGGCGGAAAAAGCGGTCACCTGGTCAAGGCCCAGCCCCATCATCACGAGGAGCATGACGCTGAAGACGATGACGTATATCGAGAAGAAGCCCCAGACGGCATCGACAACCCGGAACGGTACGGCGGCGTTGCCAAGCTTGACGGGAATCTCTGCGCTTGGATGCACGAGTCGGACAATCTCGCGAAGACCCTGTTTGGCGATCAGCAGACAGCGGATAACCTTGAGACCGCCGGCCGTCGAACCTGCTGAACCGCCGACGAAGCTGGCAAATATCAGGAGAACCGGCAGCGCACCGGGCCAGGCCGCGTAGTTAGCGGTGGTGTAACCTGTCGTCGTGGCGATCGACACCGCCTGAAACAGGCCATTGATAAAAGTATCGCCGGCATTTGCGTAAGTCTCGGAAAAGTAGAGCAATGAGACAACGATAACGGAAACCGTGATGAGCATGAAAACGTAGGCGCGGAATTCAGGATCCAATGCGTAATGCTTGATCTCAAGGTGTCGCCAGGCGAAGAAATGCAGAGAAAAGTTAATGCCAGCTGCGAACATGAAGACGATAGCGACCAGATCAACCGCGGTACTGTCGAAATAGCCAATGCTCAGGTCATGCGTTGAGAAACCGCCGATCGCTACGGTCGAGAATGCGTGGCAGAGCGCATCGAACCAGGGCATGCCGACAAGCATGTAACAGGCCATGCATGCGACGGTGAAAGTGAGATAGACGAGCCACAGAGCCTTTGCCGTCTCTGTAATGCGCGGTGTCAGCTTCGTGTCCTTGACCGGTCCCGGCGTCTCCGCGCGGTAGAGCTGCATGCCGCCGATGCCGAGCATGGGTAATACGGCAACGGCCAACACGATGATTCCCATGCCGCCGAGCCACTGTAGTTGCTGACGGTAATAGAGAATGGACTTCGGCAGAGAGTCGAGGCCTGTCAGCACGGTTGCCCCGGTTGTTGTCAGCCCGGATATCGATTCGAAAATCGCGTCCGTAACCGACATCGCCGGCGTTTCTGCGAAAAATAGTGGAACGGCGCCGAACGTGCCAAGCACGGTCCAGAATGACGCAACGACCAGGAAGCCGTCTCTGAGCCGCAGGTCCTGGTGGAACTTGCGCACCGGCGCCCAGATCAGGAAGCCGGCGAGCAAGGTAAGCGCGAAGCCCCGGACGAACGGCAGCCAGGACTGCTCGTCAAAAACCAGGCTGATCGCAATCGGCGGCAACATTGTCAGGCTGAACATCATCAGGAGCAACCCGAGAATGCGTAGCACGACGGTCCAGTTCATCGGCTTTACCCTTACCTAACGATCGAGAGGCGGATCATGCTCAAACGAAAGACACATCAACCTGAAACAGTTTCTCCAGGCTTTCGATCTTTCGCCTGTCGGTCATGAACAGGATGACGTGGTCGTCGGTTGCAATAACAGTGTCATGGTGGGCAATGACGACCTGATCGCCGCGAACGAGCGCAACGATGTTAGTGCCCTGCGGCAGTTTAATGTCTTCGATTTTTTTACCGACGACCCTCGATTCGCCTTCCTTGCCATGCGCAACAGCCTCCATTGCTTCGGCTGCGCCGCGGCGCAGCGAATGGACTTTGACGACGTCACCGTGCCTGACATGCGCGAGCAAAGAACCAATCGTTATTTGCTGCGGCGAAATGGCGATATCAATGCTGCCCGACTCGACAAGTTCCGCGTACGATGGCCTGTTGATCAATGCCATGACTTTGTGAGCACCCAGCCTTTTCGCGAGCATGGCCGAAAGGATATTGGCCTCCTCTGCATTAGTCAGCGCACAAAATACATCGACGCTGTCGACGTTTTCCTCGAGTAATAATTCCTCGTCGGCTGCATCACCGACAAGCACAATCGCCTTCGCGAGCTGCTCGGAGATATGTCGTGCCCGCTTGGGGTCGCGTTCGATGATCTTGACCTGGTTGGTTTGCTCGAGTGCGAGCGCGAGCCGCAGGCCGATGTTGCCGCCGCCGGCAATTACAACGCGCCGCACGGGGTCTTCGAGTTTGCGCATTTCACTCATGAACACGCGAATGTCCTGTCGGGCGGCGATGAAGAACACTTCGTCACCTTCCTGAATGACAGTGTCGCCGTCCGGTTGCAGTGACCTGCCGTCGCGATAAATGGCGGCAATCCTGCCTTCGGTATTGGGAATATGTTCCTTCAGCGTCGCTATGCGTTGGCCGACAAGGAGGCCGTCGCGATCAGCGCGGGCGCCCACGAGGCGCACGCGGCCGTTTGCAAACGCGAGTACCTGAAGGGCGCCCGGGATAGAGAATCAACTGTTCGACGTACTCACAGACGAGCTGCTCCGGGCTGATACGCACATCGACCGGGATGGCGTCCTGCGTAAACAGCTCTTTGGCGTTCATGTATTCGGCAGACCGGATACGTGCGATTTTTGTTGGCGTGTGAAAAAGCGTATACGCAACCTGGCAGGCAACCATATTGGTTTCGTCGGCATCGGTCAGTGCAACAATGATATCGATATCGCCGGCGCCGGCACGTTCCAGGACCTCGGGGAAAGCCGCGTGACCGACGACCGTGCGAATATCCAGACGGTCCTGCAGCTCACGCAAAACGGTGGCACGCGTATCGACGACGGTAACCTCATTGGCTTCTTCACGGGAAAGGTGATATGCCGCTGATGAGCCGACCTGGCCTGCGCCGAGAATTAGTATTTTCATTTTGCTTGACCGGCCCTAGTGGTCCAACAAGGGGTCTGCGTACTGCGTCAGGATGCTGCGCCTTATTTTACATGAGATCAAGATTGGCATAGTTCAAGACGAGCCACTTCGTGCCCGGCCGTTTCGAAATTGACCTCGACGCGGGCATGTGCGCCCTGTCCTTCGCAGTTCAGGATGACACCGTCGCCGAACTTGCCATGTCGCACACGCTGGCCAAGACGTATCCCGAGTTCCGCTCCGGGATGCGTTGCTCCCGTTATGCGACCCGCGGCCCTGGACCGGGTGGTTATCGGACGGCTAACCTGAACCTTCGGGCGTATCTCTTGAACGAACTCTGAAGGCACTTCGGCGATAAACCGCGATGGTTGAGAAAAACTGTCCATGCCATGCAGGCGGCGTTGTTCTGCATAGCTAATGTACAAATATTGCTTCGCGCGTGTAATGCCGACGTAGCAAAGCCGCCGTTCCTCTTCGAGGCCGCTCGGATCGGCAAGCGATCGTTGATGCGGAAACAGCCCGTCTTCCATGCCGCATAGAAACACCAGGGGAAATTCGAGGCCCTTGGCCGAGTGCATGGTCATCAACTGGACGCAGTCTTCCCATGCCTCGGCCTGACCTTCGCCGGCCTCGAGCGCTGCATGCGAGAGAAACGCATCGAGATCCGACATGTCTTCTGCGGGATCGGGCTTGAAACTTCGGGCCGCGCTGACCAGCTCTTCGAGGTTCTCGACACGCGTTTCGGCGCGCTCGCCCTTCTCTTTCTTGAAAAATTCGATGAGCCCGCTTGCATGAATCACATGATCGACCTTATCGGCCAGATCGAGGCCGTTCGTTTGTTCAGCCAGTTTTTTTATCAGGTTCAGGAAAGCAACGACCGAAGATGCCGTGCGTCCGCTAAGACGGTCGCTCGCAACTGCGCCGGCAGCGCGCCACAGGGAACAAAGTTCGGCTCTTGCATACGATCGAATTTCTTCAATGCTGCGCGCGCCGATGCCGCGCGTAGGGCGGTTCACGATGCGTTCGAAGGAGCTGTCATCATCGCGGTTCGATATCAGGCGCAGATAGGCAAGGGCGTCTTTGATCTCGGCGCGCTCGAAAAACCGGAGTCCGCCATATACTCGATATGGCAGGCCGGCATTGATAAGCGCCTCCTCGAGCACACGTGACTGCGCATTCGAGCGGTAAAGGACGGCTGCGTCGGCGCGCGGGTTACCCTGGTCGCTCCAGTCGCGCAGTCGCGCAACGACGAAATCGGCTTCGTCGCGCTCGTTGTAGGCGGAATAAATTTTGATCGGCTCACCTTCGGCACCTTCCGTCCACAGATTTTTGCCCATGCGGGACTCATTGTTGGCAATGAGGGCGTTGGCGGCATTCAATATCGTTGCCGTCGACCGGTAATTCTGTTCGAGCTTGATGACCGATGCGCTCGGGAAGTCCTTCTGAAATTGATAAATGTGCTCCACACGGGCGCCGCGCCAGCGATAGATAGATTGGTCATCGTCACCGACGACAAAAGGAATACCGTCTTTGCCGGCGAGCATCCTGAGCCAGGCGTACTGAATAGCGTTCGTGTCCTGAAATTCGTCGACCAGCAGATGCTGAAACCGCCTTTGATAATGCGAGAGCAGTTCAGAATTATCCCGCCATAGTTCGTGAGTGCGTAACAAGAGTTCGGCGAAATCGACGAGACCACCGCGATCACAGACTTCCTGATAGCCCTGATAGAGAGAAATGAATTGCCGCCGGTTCGGGTCGCCTTCGTCATCGAGATGCTGCGGGCGCAGGCCCTCGTCCTTCTGCGCATTAATGAAGTATTGAATCTCCCTTGGCACCCAGTGGCTGTCGTCGAGGTCGAGGCTCTTGAGCAGCCGCTTGATCAGACGCAACTGGTCGTCGGAATCGATGATCTGAAAATTCTGCGGCAGCCCGGCTTCAGCCCAGTGACGCCGCAATAACCTGTGCGCAAGCCCGTGAAAGGTCCCGATCCACAGATGATTCACGGGCATTTGCAACAGGGCCTCGATTCGCCCACGCATCTCCGAGGCGGCTTTGTTGGTAAATGTGACGGCGAGCAGACTCTGCGGCGAGACACCGTCGACGTCGATGAGCCACGCTGCCCGGTGCGTCAAAACCCGTGTTTTTCCGCTGCCGGCGCCAGCAATAACGAGCAACGGCTTCATCGGCGCCGTAACGGCCTGCCGCTGAGCATCGTTCAAGGACTCCAATATAGCTGTGACGTCCATCGATGGTTTTTGAGGAAAGTTTTCAAGCGGCGCGGAAGAGGCGCGCTAGTCTAGCAAAATTTGTCGCAAGCCGGCCGGCTCAAAGAGCAAGTTTCGAGGCAAATTCACTAGAATCTAAAAACGAAACCCGCCAGGGTTTGGAGCTGCCATAGTATTGTGCCTTCGGAGCGAATGGCACAGATGTTTTCGGTAGGGCCGGTCCGACAGAATAATTCGGTATCGGATTCCAGAACCGTACCGTAGGCTCTCGCCTCAAGCCGGATTCCGAGTCTGTCATTCGGCCGAAGTTGAAAGCCTGCACCGAGTGAAAACGAAAAAAAGGTCTCGCTGCCAAAGTCAGCCAGACCCGGTTCGAAATGCGTCGCGCCAATTGTGGCGGCCAAAAAAGGGCGGGCGCTATCACCGTCTCCCAGATAGGTGCCACCACCATGAATGTAGTGAACATCGAGGTCGAAAGATGGATCGCTCGTCAGCAGGCCCGTCGTATCGGCCCGTGTTGCCTGTCGGGAATAGAGAATCTCCCACTGGGTGTTCGCTGACTCCCGAATATCCAGAATCAGCCCGAAACTGGCGTTGTCATCGAGCGTCAGCGAACTGTCGCTTGTCATGTCATCAAACTCACCGCCGAAAGTGAATCCGGCGAACGGTGTCAATTCGAATCGAGGCGATTCTGTCTGAGCGTTAACGGCGGTGGCCGCCAGCAGCACGATACAAACAAATATGGTTTTCATGTTACTCATCGATAACCAGGTGGACTCAAATCTGTCGGCGCCCCATGCGTTGCTACTGTACAGCTTCCGTCTGGCCGCCGCAGCAGAGATTAAATGGTGCCGGGCACCAGGAGAGAATGCGGTTCGACCCCTTCTTAGTGTTGCCACATGAGCCCGATTACGTACTGGCTGCGATCATAGGCAATTCGCGTGTCGTTGGAGTCGACCTGTCTGTAGTGATACTGTGCCACGAGCGTCAAATTCCACGCCATCCCGTAACTCGCGACCAGGCTGCTGTTTACGGACTCAAGCGTTTTGCGCCCGGCGGCGGGATTGTGAAATGCGAACGCGTTTTCGAAGTCATAGACACGATAATACGCGCTGGCTTCCAGCCTTAACTTTCTGCCGGGCCGCCAGCTGACATCCACCTGGTAGGTATTTCGCGTGTAGTTGTTATAGCCGAGGTAGGTATCTTCACGCTCTGTCCGGAAATATTCGAAGCCAAACCAGAATCTGTCACCGATACGCTGCCTGGCCGTCAGGCCGACTTGCAGATATTCGTACTCGATTGGCGGGTTGCCAAGCAGCTGCCGGCCGTCGAGCTCAAATGATGGTCGATCGCCGAAACGGCGCGCGTAGGCGTCCGCCGTGATCCGCAGCAATGAAGACTGCGTAAATCGGTACTGGGCGTTCAAGCCCAGCAGTATGTATTCGTGATCGTATTCAGGAACGGTCGCGACGTCTTCGTAGTTCCAGAGTTGCGCTTTCAAGCGACCGCCGAATGAAAATCTCTCGTACGACTGACGAAACCAGAGCTCCGGCCCGTAACGGAGATACGACATGCGACCCGATATGCTCTGCCCCCCGGCTACACGCTCCGATCCGTCGTCAGGGTCAAAGTAGGTATCATGGTGTTGTGCGATCGCGAATGCGCTGAATATCTTGCGTTCCCGCGATCCTTCCCGGCGGTGATACTCATTACCGAATCTGAGCTCGTGGCGGTATTCGTCGGCGTTACCCAGAACCGTATCCTGATACAGGCGCCCGGAAAAACGATAGGCCCCATAAAACAATTCGTGCTTCAGGCTGTTGACAGAGTACTTCGTCCAGAAATCGTAAGGAGTGAACAGGCCGGATTGCACAACCGGATTTACAGTCGGCGTATTCGGATCGGACAGATCGACATAACTTTCTGACGGCGAGCGAAAGACGTTGGAGTCGTTACCGACACTGACACGAGCCCGAACATCAAGCTGGAATAACTCTCTTGGTTCCTTTCTATCCGCTGCGCGAAGCATGACACGATCGGTGTCGCTGACCGTGCGTTGCAAACGGGCGATCGCGAGCACTGCGTACTCGCTTATTTTTTTGTTGCTATGCTGATCCCGAGCCATACGAAACCAGTGCAGCGCGTCATCGATATCATTGGCCGCATAACTATTCAGACCCAGGTTGTAATGTGCGATCGCTCGCAGCCGGGGCTCGCGGGCGGCCTTCTGTAGTGATTCGCGGGCGCGGGAGTGCTGCTGCGCGCGATAGTGTGCGATGCCGGTATTGTAATGAAGAAGCGGCGTATTCATGCCCGCCTCGCCAGCCTGCTGATATCTCAGGAGTGCTGCCCAGTAAAGATCATCACGAAAGAGCCGGTTGCCGTCTGCAAACATGTCGCTTGCATTTGCGGCCAGGGCGCCGCTCGGCTGCACGAGGCAAAGGGCAACCGTGACAAGGCCAGCAATAGCCACCGCCGTAAGACGTATCTTTTGGATAAAAGCCAGAATAGCCGATCTCCTGTCTGCCCAAGTCGCCAGGATGTCCGGGCCAGAGTCACAGCTTAACGATGATGGGACCTGCAAAACTATGACGTGGCGCATACAAATCCCCCCAAATTGCCTCATAAGTGGGGGGAATTTGACTTATGGCCGGATTACCCACTGAAAATCGGCATTCCGGCGCATAAGCCGCGGCCGCGAGAATTACGCAGCGATTCCCTAGACGTCAGTTATGTCGTCGGCGCCTTCCTCACCGTCGTGCTCTTCGTCATCGAACTCGTCGGTGTCGACATCGTCGCCTTCGTCATCGTTCTCACCCGGCTCCAGATCATCGTCAGTGTCGCCTTCGTCGTCATGCTCGAAGCCATCTTCGTCGTCGTCGGCAGATCCGTCACCAAAGTCGTGCTCGCCTTCACCGGATCCGGCGTCATCGTCACCGTCATGAAAGCCATCTTCCTGATCTTCGTGATCGTCGCCGCCATCGTCTTCATGATCATCGTCGTCGTCGCCAGCGCTAGCCGTGTCAGAGTCATCCGGACCAGGCATCTGGAGAACAACACCCTCGAGTTGAGCGAGGTCGTCCAGGATCTCCATCGTTACCTCAAGGTCGTCGTCCGCAAGCGACGCTACCGGGAATAACGCAAAGCAGGTAAGTACCATGCTTGCTATCAACAATTTCAACTCTTTCATCGCACTGCTCCATTCGATACTTGCAGGCTGCCCAACGGCCTGAAGCTCCTTAAGTTACGCTCACGCGAATTCGAAAGGTTCGATCGCGATCGTCATGTTCAAGCCTGGCCAGCAACTCTCCGCCGTGTGGTGTGGTTGCAATCAAAGTTAACGGCAAAATGTTCTTGCCGGCCTTGAGGCTTGTTATCCAGGTGATTTCCCGTTGCCCGGCAAAGCCTTCAATTTCGATGCCCTGTGGAAGACTGACAGTCAGCACAGCGCCATCGAGTTCGGTCGCTGACGAGAATACGAGGTTTACGGTGTGCGGTACTTCGAGCGTCATCGCAACACCGGGTATTGATGCATCGGAGTCAGGGAGGCCCGGTGTCTTCAGCAACATGCCGCCGATAATCCAGGCAATCAGGCCTGCAGCAATCGCGCCGCCAAAACCGGTCATGATCCAGCGGTTGCGCTGGTGACTGGTGCCGACCCGAGTCGCTTTCGCAAGCGCCTGGTCAAAATACGCGGCGTCGGGCATGGGCACGGGATAGTCCTTTAAAAGACCACGCAGGCGTTGCGCGCTCCTGAGAGTTTGCTGGCAGGTTTCGCAGGATTCGGTATGGCTTCGCAACACGGCCACCTCTGTGTCATCCAGAGAGCCATCCATGTAGTCATCGAGTTTTTCGTTTATATGCTCACAAGGCATCATTTTCTTCCTGGTTACCCCTTACACGTATGCGCACTTCAAAAGGTTGCATCGGCTGACAGCAGTTCCCTGAGCCGCGCCCGCGCCCGGTGTAGCCGGGACTTGAGTGTGCCGAGGGGATCACCCGTAATGTCCTGAATTTCTGTCAATTTATAGCCCTCAGTGTCGTGCAGGAGCACGACCAGGCGGTGCTTGTCGCTGAGCTCTGCAAGCGCCTTGCCAAGCCGGATTATGTCATCCAGACGCTCCGCATCCTGCTCCGGATTGTCCACACCAGGCAGAGACTCAACGCTCTTCTGCGGCAGCTGAGACTCCTCAACGCTGACGAGCCGCCGGCGGGCGAAACGCCGCCGGTTATCGACGAAATGGTTGAACATGACGCGGCTTGTCCATGAGCCGGGTTCTTCGATGCCTGCGAGGTCGTCGAGCTTGCCGAAAAGCTTCACCAGTACGTCCTGAAACAGGTCTTCGGCCTCCGCCTTGCTGCCCGTCAAACGGTAAGCGAGCCGGTACAGGCGCTCGAGCTGCGGCCGCAGAAGACGCTCGAACGTCGCATTGCGATTATGGTCAGAAATATCCATGGGCTTATTCCGGCAAGGCCGAGTGTATAAGCCGCTTGCTATTTCACAAGAACAACGTAGTGATTATGAGACCTGGTCGAGGGGATAGCTTGCTTGTGCTAGAAGTCGACGCGAATCATAAAATAATGATCGATGAGGAGTGCCGCGAAAAGAATCATCAGGTAATCAATAGAGTAACGAAAAACCCGCATCGCCAGGGCGGTGCCGGTGTCTTTCCTGAGGCGGATGGCATAAGACACGAACGTTATGCTAAGCGTGACGGCAGTAACAAGATAAATCAGTCCGCTCATACCGGACGAGTACGGTAAAAGAGTGATTAGTACGAGTAGAATTGTGTAAAGCAAAATGAACAGGCGTGTAAGATCGTTGCCGTGCGTTACCGGCAGCATCGGAATACCGACTTTGGCGTATTCGTCTTTCTTCGCGATTGCGAGCGCCCAGAAGTGAGGCGGTGTCCAAACAAAGATAATAAGGAATAACAACAAAGCATCGCCGTGAATTTCACCGGTCACTGCCGTCCAGCCGAGAACCGGCGGTGCGGCGCCCGCGGCGCCGCCGACAACGATGTTTTGTGGTGTCGCACGCTTCAGAAAAACGGTATAGACAATGGCATAACCAATCAGAGACGCGAACGTCAATATGGTGGTGAGCGGGTTAACCAGAAACCACAGCATCAACATTGAGATCACGCACAGAGCTGTAGCAAAGGTGAGAGCCTGGAATTCCGACAATCTGCCCTGTGGCAAAGGCCGCCGCCGCGTTCTGGACATTTGAGCATCGATCCGGGCATCCAGCACATGATTGACCACCGCAGCCGAAGATGCGGCCAGACCGATGCCAAGCGTACCGAAGAGCAAAGCGTTGGCCCCCGGCCAGTCCGGTACGGCCAGAAACATGCCGACAAGGGCCGTAAATGCGATCAGCATTACGACGCGCGGTTTCGTCAGTTCATAGTAATCTCGCCAGTCGGCGACAGTTTGTACAATGCTGATGTTCAGTTGCCTGCCCTCCTGAAGGCTTCTTGTAGGCGCGCTTGAGCGGACGCATATCCTAACCGGGTATTGCGATTCAGGGAAGTGGCCGAGGGATCGATTCGCGGACCACTACCGTTGCCTTTTCTCGATCTGAGCCGGTTCAATGAGATATTCTCCGGGCGCCTGTCGGGGGCCGCTGCCCCAGGCATGCCCATAGACAAGCTCCAGTCTGAGCTCCAGCAGGCCATCCCTGACGCGGCTGCTGAGCTGTCGGTCCATATAGCGAAAGCGGCCCTTCCCCGTCAGCGTTTTCGCACGGCCAGCGAGGCTGTTTCGACCCCCAATCAGAGTCAGGTCACGAAAAAGGGCAGCCGTGTCCCTGTAACTCACGTTCAGGAAGTCGGTATCGAGCACCGGGTCGCGCAGGCCTGCATGAACCAGACCGTCGCCGATATCGTGCATGTCTGCAAAGCGGTTGACGTGCGGGTCATTGTCGACAGTTGCCCAGGCGTCCCGTAGCTCCGACAGACTCTCCGGCCCAAGTGTAGAGAAGACAAAAAGCCCGCCCTTGCGCAGCACCCGCGTGACCTCAGTAAACATGGTCCGCACATCATCAATCCATGGCAAAAGCAGGTTCGAAAAAACCAGATCAACCGAGCCTGTTTGTACTGGCAAAGCGAGTGCGTTGGCCTGCAGCCCGAACACCCGTGAAAACCACGTCTGTTTTTTCCTGGCTTGTTGCAGCATTTCATGCGAGGTGTCCAGAACGATAACGCGGCCTCGTTTGAACCGCCGGCGAAGTTGGTGGCCCGCTGATCCGGTCGCACTGCCGAGGTCCAAAATCCATTTTGCATCAATCAGCATCGGGTCCAGTCGGTCCATAAGACCGTCTGCGGTTTTTCGGTGGACGAAATCCACGTCGTCAAAACTTGCCGCTGCGCGATCGAAGCGGCGCTGCAAGTCCCTGAAATTGAGTGTACCTGGCTGTGACTTCATCGCGGCAACAAGCATAACCGTTCTTTACCGCGTGAGCCGGGTGGCTGGTAGCTCCTGTTTATGCCCAGACAGGGAACTTACGCCGGCTGCGCAGCACCGTGGTCCGATGCGAGTGTGCAGGCATGAAAGGAAAACAGGTCATGGCTGCAGCCAGCAGCTTATTGAGGCTTTTCTTACCGCACAGCTGTGTGATTTGTGGACTAGGCCTGGCGGAGGGTCACTTTTGCGCAGCGTGCAGATCCGACCTGCCGTGGACGAGTATTGTCTGTGAGTGTTGCGGGAAGCCACTGGCGGTGCCTTTGCCGCCAGGCGCACATTGTTCCGACTGTCAGCTGCATCCACCGCCCTTTGAGAAGGCCTTTGCGCCGCTTCTGTATACATTTCCGGTAGACGGCGCGCTGAAAGCGCTGAAGTTTCAGCGACAGCTTTTCCATGCGCCTGCCTTCGGCAAACTTATTTTGCCTCTGCTCGCGGAAGCGTTCGGGGATGTGGATGCCCTGTTGCCTGTACCGCTTCACCCACGGCGACACGCGATCAGGGGTTTCAATCAGGCTGCTGAACTGTGTCGGCCGCTGCGCAGGAAGTCCGGGTTGCCAGTGATCGGCAATGTCCGCCGCGTAAGGTTTACGAGGCCCCAAACAGGACTTGACGCAGCCGGGCGCCGCCGCAACATGAAGGCGGCATTTGAAGCCCGCGGCAGCCTGCATTTTCGTCACCCACTCGTGGTCGATGACGTGATTACGACCGGCGAGACTTGCCGCCAGCTTGCCGGGACGCTATTGGCCGCTGGGGCAGAGAGGGTCAGCGTGCTGGCTGTAGCGCGCGCGGTACCGGCCTGAACCGCCGCACTGACGACTCAGTTGTCCCGGGTTTGGCCGGACTCGAACAGGCAGTCCGCCAGCTCTTTTTCGGGTACCTCGTTGAGCCATTCGGGACGCGCGAAATTTCGGTGAATTGCCCGGCCGAGCTTGCCGATCTGCATGCCGTCGACAATCCGATGATCAAAGGTACCCGTGAGCGGAAGGATGGTCCGAATGACAATTTCACCATCTCGCACGACAGGTTTCTGTTCCATTTTGCCCATGATGATGACGGCAGGAATCTTGGCAGCGGGGAAGAGCGCCGCCATACCGCTTGTGAGGCCGAAACTACCGATGTCGGAGACAATGAATGATCCGAAGCTGTCCGATGACAGTCCGAGCCGGGGCAGTTCGATGCCGAGATCCATGCTTAGCCACTTCAACAATTTGAACACGACGCGACGGAACGGCCAGGGAACCTTGTTGAGCAAATATTTATTCTGGGAGGCCTGCGATTCACTGCCGCCACGACTCCTTTGTGCAAGCTCACGTATGTCATGCGCGAGATCACTTGCCGGTCTCGCGTGTGCATCGTTCACAAGAACTGAACTTACACCGGCCTGACTATCGAGCATTACGGGCACCATTACGTTGAGCCGCGTGCGCCCGATAATCCTGCCTCGTCGAATAAAACAATTGAGTTCCGGGACGTCGAACGCGATTGCCCGCGCGAGTACTGCGGTTGTCAGGTGGACCATCGTGATCTTCACACCGGCCCGACGCTGTTCGTCCATGAAGCGTTTTGCGTCGGTCACATCGATGTCGAGACTGCCATAGACACGCGAATCCGAGGGGGCTGTATATATTGCGGCGGCGGTGACACGCCATGGTGTGTTGAACCGATCCATGCTGGCGAGGATAGCCGATTTCTGTGACAAGCGACCCTGGATATGATATGCACAGCGCTACTTGGCTGAGTTTGCCCGTCAAGATGGGCACCATTTGCCCGTCGAGGCGGGCACCATTCGCCCGTCAGGTCAGGTTTTTACAAGTGCCGATAAAACCCTTGGTAGGAGCCCGTCCTGACGGGCGAATTGGTCGTCCTGACGGGCGATCTTCGGTATCGGCCCAATATTGGACAGAACAATAAGGACCTGATTGTGGAATCATTCGTTAACCAGGTTAACGCAGTCGTCTGGAGTCCTGCGCTTATTTATCTGGCTCTGGGCGCCGGACTGTTTTTTTCCATTCTTACCCGGTTCGTTCAGGTCCGGCTGTTTGGCGAAATGGTCCGCCTCCTGTTTTCCTCGAAGAGTTCCGACCAGGGCATTTCATCCTTCCAGGCATTGGCCGTATCGCTGTCAGGCCGGGTCGGCACCGGCAACATTGCAGGTGTCGCGGCTGCAATCGGTTTCGGCGGGCCGGGCGCCGTTTTCTGGATGTGGGTGGTGGCATTCCTTGGTGCATCTACCGCCTATGTCGAATCGACCCTTGGCCAGATCTATAAAGAAGAGGATGAGGGCCAGTACCGTGGCGGGCCGGCCTTCTATATCGAAAAAGCCATGGGGCAAAAATGGTATGCCTGGATATTTGCGGTTACGACGATCGTGGCTACCGGCCTGCTGTTACCTGGTGTTCAGGCGAACAGTATCGCCAATGCTGCAGAAGTTGCTTTGGGCACGGGACAGATCATCCATACCGACTTCGGCAGTCTGGGCGTCACGAAAATCTCAACAGCCGTTGCTGTCGTAACGGTTCTGGGCTTCATCATTTTCGGCGGCGTGAAGCGCATTGCTCATTTCACGCAGATCGTCGTTCCGTTCATGGCGCTGGCATACATCTCTGCGGCTGTCATCATTATTATTTTGAACTTTTCCGAGTTGCCTGGAGTGATCAGCCTGATTTTCAAAGACGCATTTACGCCCATGGCGGGTTTCGGCGCAGCTATCGGCTGGGGCGTTAAAAGAGGGGTTTATTCCAACGAGGCGGGCCAGGGCACCGGGCCGCATGCGGCGGCCGCGGCCGAAGTGCAACATCCGGCCCAGCAAGGACTGGTGCAGGCGTTCTCGGTCTACATCGATACTTTGTTCGTTTGCTCAGCCACGGCTTTCATGATTCTGATCACGGGCGCTTACAACGTGCATGGTGGTGATGGCGGCTTCCTGATTCAGAACCTGGCCGCGGACGTGACGACGGAAAGCCCGGCATTTACTCAGTTTGCCGTGGAAAGTGTTTTTCCCGGTGTCGGTAAACCTTTTGTTGCCGTCGCACTTTTCTTTTTCGCGTTTACCACATTGCTCGCTTACTACTACATCGCTGAAACCAACGTCGCTTATCTCAGGCGATTCTTCAAAGTACCCGGTGAGATGGTGATTTTGAAATTGGCGCTGATGGCCTCGGTATTTTATGGGGCAGTGAGGACCGCGAACCTTGCCTGGGGGCTCGGCGACATCGGCGTCGGTCTGATGGCCTGGCTGAACATCATCGCGATTTTAATTCTGTTCTTGATGGGAAAGCCGGCGCTCAAGGCGCTAAAGGACTACGAAGCACAAAGAAAAGCCGGCGTCAAAGAATACAGTTTCGACCCCGATGCTTTGGGGAATTAAGAACGCGGACTTCTGGAGCAACAAAAAGTTGTAATGCCTAGCGGCAGGCAGACGGCAGGTGTTTAGCCTGAATGACGCCACCACTTGCGCAGCCAGCCCACACTGCCGACGTTGTCTGTCGCCGTCAAAATGACTGTCTCGTCCATTATATGATGGGTGCGCATCGTTGCCGTACTGAATTGTAACGACGCGGGCACTGACTGTCAGCGGACACTGAAACAACGTAATTACCGGCAATGCTGCCGGCAGCGGCCAGGCCCGCTTCGACATTGTCGTCGGAAACGCACCACGGTCCTGGTAAATACTCGGTCACGGCAACTTTTGCGCTACCCGCGAGGTTGAGGCCCTCCGCGATCTGGCTGCGGGTCGAGTAATCCAGGTACATGGGAATCGCGATCGCCGCCAGAATGCCGATAATGGCGACCACGATCATTAATTCGATCAGTGTAAAACCCCACTGATTTTTTCTCATGTTCCGCTCCTTGAAACGCAGGCGCATCGGCGTTCATTTGATACGCGGTTTCCGGCCTCCACCCATGTTTAAAGCGAGACTTGTGCCACAATGGCGCCGAGCCCCATAAGCGCCTGTTCTAAAAGGAAATAAAAAATTATTCACCAGTGAACAGGACTTGAAAGCGTCGGGATTCAGGCAGCTGGTATGCCAATTTTCGTCACAATCTGACCGAAACCGTCGCCCGTGTCGTTGTATTGCGTCACATGTCTTACTCTAATGTGTGATGCCAGAAAAGCATCGCCGCCAGGGAATGCCACAGGGCCCCCGGGCGAAAACAGGGCTGTGGGGAGCGACGCCCAGGGGTCGGTTTTTTGTTGCTCAGGCTGTCGCCCGGTCGCCGCGATTTCTGGCGGCTGAGAGAAAGTAGAAGATCAGGCCGGCGCTGATAATTCCCAGGCCGAACAACCCCTCTACCGGCTTGTTGATGAGCACGAAAGTCAGGGTCCACCCGGTCAGTGCAAGATAAATCAGTGGCGTTAAGGGATAAGCAAACGTGCGATAAGGGCGCGGCAGATCGGGCTGACGCCATCGCAGCACGAATACGCCAAGCACAGTGGCGAAACTGTTCAGCGCCAAAGTGAAACCGGCGAATACGAGTATGGATTCGAAACTCGAGGTCAGGATGAAAAGTACGGCGAGGCAAGACTGAACAAAGATCGCAGTTGCAGGTATGCCATCCCTTGTTCGTTCGTGACAAAAGCCGCAGGGCATGAAAGTCCTCGCCTATCACCTGTAATACACGCGGGCCGGCGAGGGTCATCGCGCTGACCGTGGACACCAGCAACGAGGCGAGCACCAGGCCGGTAAACCGGCCCCCCCACATCACCGAACGCAGATCGCGCCGCGATGTAGCCGACTTCGATCTGGCCTGCCATAGCGTCCATGGGCGCGACCCACAGGAAGACGAAATTCAGCGCCACATACAGAAGCATGACGACCAGTGTGCCGGTTATCAGAATGAAGGGAAGCGTTCGTTGTGGATTTTCGAGCTCGCTGGAGAGATAGGTTGCAGCATTCCAGCCGGTGTAGGCGTAACTGACATAGATAAGGGACACGGCGAAAGCACTGCTCGTCAGTAATACGCTGTCGCCGGCCGCAGGCCAGAAATGGACTGGCTGAGGTACTTTGGCAAACATCACTGCGGTCAAACAGAAAGCAACGATGACGCCGACCTTCAGGATGGTGAAAACGACCTGCAAACCACCGCTATTTCGCCTCGTGCTCGCGTGAACGAGAGTGAGCGCAACCACGAGACTGCAAGCCAGTGCCTTTTGCAGCGCATCGGACGACTCGCCGGGCAAAGCCGAAGTTGCGTACGCCGCAAATGTGATTGCCGCAAGGGCAGTTGGCGCAGCGAATCCGATGGTGACAGACACCCAGCCGGATATGAACCCGGCAGCAGGATGGTAAATTCTCGCCAGGAAATTGTACTCGCCACCGGATCGCGGCAACGCGGCGCCGAGCTCGGCGTATGTCATGGCGCCGCAAACCGCGACGATTCCGCCGACGGCCCAGAGCATCAGCAAAACGAAGCCGGAGCGAATGTCCAGCAGCTGAAAACCAAGGCTCGTGAATACGCCGGTGCCAACCATGTTGGCAATGACGATGGCAATGACGGTCGTAAAACGGAACTTAGCCATGCCCTTGTCGGGCCACTAGGCAGGTAACGCGGGATTAAATGTGTAGTGCAGAACTATGCCGACGAACACCGTCATGCCGATGTAATGGTTGTGCAGAAATGCATTAAAGCAGTTTACGGGTTGCCGGTTCCGGGCCAGCCACTGGTGATAGCCCATCAGGATCCCCGTAATAACGACGGACGCGTAATACCAGCCACCCATCTCGGCCATGTTGCCGATAAAAAGAAGCGCCACGAGCATCAGGATTTGCAATCCGCTGATGACAAAAAGATCTGCGTCGCCGAACAAGATGGCCGTTGATTTGACGCCGATCTTCAAGTCATCTTCACGGTCCGCCATTGCGTAGAACGTGTCATAGATGACCGCCCAGATCAGCGCCGTTCCGAACACCAGCCAGGCCAGTTGTGGCGTCTGTCCTGTTTGTGCGGCAAAGGCCATTGGCACAGCCCAGCCGAAAGCCGCGCCGAGCACGAGCTGCGGAATGGAAACAAATCGTTTGATAAACGGATAAGCGACGGTCAGCGCGGCTGCAATAAAGGCGAGAAGCTGTGCCGGCCGATTGAGCATTGCGGCCAGGCCGATGGCAACCAGTGCAAGCGCAACAAACAAGGTAAGCGCTTCCATCGGTGCCACGGCCCCTGAAGCAATGGGGCCGGGTACGCGTTCGTTCGACGTAGGGATCGATTTTCCTGTCCGCAAAATCGTTCAGGACGCACCCTGCCGAGCGCATGACGACGACGCCGAGCATGAACACGAAGAAGATACCGCCGTCCGGGATGGCCTTTACCGGCGAGCCAAAGCGCCCAGAGCGTCGGCCATAACAGAAGCCAGACACCGATCGGCTTATCGAGCCGCATCAGCTGAACATAGTTCGAGAGCTGATTGAGGAAGCCGGGGATAATGCTGCCGTCTGCCTGCCCTTTTATCATTTTCTGAAAGCCTTCGCGGATTGCCTGATCACGAAGATTATCAGACCTTGCCGTATCGGCCCGCATCGCCGAGCCAGCGGCGGACGATTTCATCGCCTTTGCCGGACGGTGATCTTCGTATCGATTCTGCGGCAAGCTGCACTTTGGGCATGAGCTCGGCGTCGCGTACCAGGTCGGCAATTCGGTACTGCGGCAAACCCGTCTGCCTCGTGCCCAGAAGCTCTCCGGGACCGCGGAGTTCGAGGTCTCTCTGCGCAACGAGGAAGCCATCGTTGGTGTCCCGAAGGACAGCCAGGCGGTTGCGGGCAAGATGACCGAGCGGCGGTTTATACAACATTACACAATGGCTTTTGGTGCTGCCGCGCCCTACCCGGCCACGGAGCTGATGCAATTGCGATAGTCCCATGCGTTCCGCGTTTTCGATGATCATCAGGGTAGCAGTAGGCACATCCACACCGACCTCGATAACCGTTGTTGCAACCAGGAGTTGAATCTTGCCGTCCTTGAACGCTCGCATCAGCGATTCTTTTTCGGCAGGCTTCATGCGGCCGTGCACAAGACCGACCTGCAGATCCGGTAGCGCCTCGGCCAGCATTTTATAGCTGGCTTCAGCGGCCTGGTAGTCGAGGACATTCGATTCTTCGATCAGCGGGCAGACCCAGTAGGCTTGCTGGCCGCTCTTGCAGGATGAACGCACGCGCTCGATGACCTCGGCACGCCGCGTCTCCGGCATTGCGACAGTTTGTACGGGCTGTCGGCCGGGCGGGAGTTCATCGATGATTGATGTATCGAGGTCTGCATAGGCAGCCATGGCAAGCGTTCTTGGTATCGGTGTTGCAGTCATAACGAGCTGGTGGGGGTGTCCCTGTCCCTGCTCGCCTTTTTCTCGCAAAGCCATGCGCTGATGCACGCCAAAGCGGTGCTGCTCGTCGATGATGAGGAGGGCGAGTTGTTTGAACGTAACTCCCTCCTGAAATAGTGCGTGTGTTCCGATGACGAGTGACGCATCGCCACTCGCAATGGCTTTCAGTGACTCGCGCCTTTCCGCCTGGCGCTGGCTGCCGCTCAGCCATGCCGGTTCGATGCCGAGCGGCCGAAACCAGTCAGAGAAATTTCGGTAGTGCTGCTCGGCAAGGAGTTCCGTAGGCGCCATGACGGCGGCTTGTACGCCGCTGGCAATTGCCCTCAGGCATGCGACTGCGGCGACAACGGTTTTTCCGGAGCCGACATCGCCCTGAATCAATCGAAGCATTGGATAAGGCGTTGCAATATCGCCCGTGATCTCGTCGATAACTCGTCGCTGGGCAGCGGTCAGCTTGTACGGAAGCCCGTCGATAAAGCGCTTAACCAGTTTCGCGCCTTCGCGTAATTGAGGCGCGCCTGCGGTTCTGGCGATGTCGCGGAGATTCCGGAGGCTCAGATAATGTGCGAGGAGTTCTTCGAATGCGAGTCGTTGCTGACAGGCGTGTCGGCCCGCATCGATGCTCGCGAGATCTGCATCTGGTGGGGGTTGATGCAAGTAGAGCAATGCATCGAACAAAGCGGGCATGTCGTATTGTTGGCGAATTTCATCGGGCAACAATTCATCGGGCGGCGAGGACTTCGCAATCTCTAATACCTGACCGGCAAGATTTCTGAGCCGGCCCTGCTGCACGCCTTCGGTGGCCGGGTAGATCGGCGTTAGCGAATCGCTAATGACCGGGTTCTGGCCGGGCTTGAGAATCCGGTATTCCGGGTGGACCATTTCCAGGCCGGCCGGGCCCGGGCGAACATCGCCAAAACAACTGACCGCGACACCTGTTCGAAACTGTGCCTGCTGCTGCTTGGAAAAATGAAAAAACCGGAGCGTTATCTGGCCCGTACCGTCACCAATACGGACGAGCAGATTGCGGCGACCGCGATATACGGTTTCCGCAAGCAGGACTTCACCGCTGACGAGACAGCGGCTCCCCGCCTGCAGCGAGCCGATTTTGGCCAGAGTCGTGCGGTCTTCGTAGCGGTTAGGCAACAGGAACAACAGGTCTGCCACGCGGCGCAGACCGAGGCGTGCAAGTTTTGTGTCGAGTGCCGGGCCGACGCCCCGGAGAACGGTTAACGGTGAATCAAGATTGGCGTCGGATTTCTGCACCGGACAGGCAAAGGCTCACACTGCGAGAATCGCCTCGGCCTCAATATCCACGCCCTTTGGCAGTGCAGCGACCCCCAGGGCCGCCCGTGCGGGATATGGCTCCTGGAAATAATCCGCCATTACGCTGTTTACGGTCGCGAAGTTATCGAGATCGGTAAGGTAAACCGTAAGTTTCACGATCTGGTCGAGCTCTCCGCCCGCTTCCTGCGCAATGGCCTTGAGATTATCGAACACTCGCCGGGCGCGGACTTCGAAATCACCTTCGACAATCTCCATCGTCGCCGGGTCAAGAGGGATTTGGCCTGAGATGAATACGAATTGGCCCGCCCTGATGGCCTGGGAATAAGCGCCGATCGCCGACGGTGCGCCCTCACTCAATATCGCTTGTTTGTTCAAGTTTTTCTCCGTGGTTTTCTCTGTCAGGCGTAGTCTCGCGATACTCGCATGACGTTTTTCATGTTGCGCACTTTTCGCATGACTTTTGCCAGATGCGTCCGATCCTTCACCTGCAAGAGAAACGTAAGCGTGGAACAGTCCTCGTGCCGGCTCAATACTGCGACCTCCTCGATGTTTGAGTCGGAGTCGGCAATTGTTGCAGCCACTTCTGCCAGTACGCCCGTCTTGTTTACAGTTTCCACCTGAATCTGACTGGAGAAGTCACGATCTATGTCTTGTTCCCAGCTAATTGCAAGCCACTTTTCCGGCTGCTTTCGGAAATTGATCAGGTTGCCGCATGAATTACGGTGAATCACGACGCCCCTTCCAGAACTCAGGTATCCCATGACATCATCACCGGGGATCGGGTAACAACACTTTGCGTAACTCACGACCATACCCTCGGTGCCGGCAATAACGAGACTCGCTGCGGTAGGCTCGGTGTCGCCTTCCTCGTTTACCCCGAGCAGGAATCTCGCAGTCAGCGGCGCAAGCCTCTCGCCCATGCCGAGTTGTTCGAAAAGCTCGGTCGTATCCTTGAGGTGCAGTTCGTCGAGCCCCTCCCGCATACGAACCTTGCCGACTTTTCGAAGCGATGAATTAAGGTCTTTCAAAGAGCGATCGAGCAGGCGCTTGCCCAAATCGATTGACTCGCTCGAGCGCATATTCTTCATATGCTGGCGAATCGCAGACCGCGCTTTGGCCGTAACGACGAAAGTGACCCAGTTGGGATTCGGCTTGGCGCCGCGGCTGGTAATGATCTCGACCGTCTGGCTGTTCTGCAGCTGTGTTCTCAATGGCACGAGATGGCGATCGACCTTTGCGGCCACGCAGCGATTTCCGATGGCGGTATGTACCGCATAAGCAAAGTCGACCGTGGTCGAGCCCTTGGGTAAAGGCATGATGTCGCCGGTCGGCGTGAACACATAAATCTTGTCGGGAAACAGGTCTACCTTGACGCTTTCGAGAAACTCTTCCGAACTGCCGGACTGCTGAATCTCGACAAGGTGGGTGAGCCACTCCCGTGCCCGACGCTGCGGTGTTGCGCTCGTCTTGTCCTCCGCTTTGTATTGCCAGTGTGCGGCAACGCCGGATTCGGCGACCCGGTCCATCTCCACGGTGCGAATCTGCACTTCGAGCGGCAGCCCTTTGGGGCCGAACAAGGTTGTATGCAGAGACTGATAACCATTGACACGCGGAATGGCTATGTAGTCTTTGAATCGACCCGGCATGGGTTTATATAGTCCGTGCACGAGACCCAGCACCTGGTAACAGGTATTGACATCATCGACGATAATGCGAAAACCATAAACATCGACAACGTCGCTCAACAAGCGCTTCTTCTCCGCCATTTTCTTGTAAATGCTGTAAAGATGCTTCTCCCGGCCGACGACTTCTCCCTTGATACCTTCAGCTTCCAGAGCCTTCTGCAGGCCTTCGGATATTTTCTTGACGATCTGGCGCTGATTGCCCTTGCTTTTCCTTAGCGTGTTTTTCAGCACGCGATGACGGAACGGATATAGATAGCGAAAGCCGAGTTCCTCCAGATCGACCTTCATGTGGTTTATGCCGAGGCGGTTTGCAATCGGGGCATAAATTTCGACCGTTTCACGCGCAATGCGCGCCTGCTTCTCGCGGGGCATTGCATCGAGTGTTTGCATGTTGTGCAGGCGGTCGGCGAGCTTCACCAGAATAACCCGGATGTCCTCGATCATGGCGAGCATCATTTTGCGGAGGCTCTCAGCCTGCGCTTCAGCGCGGCTGTGAAAACGAACTTGATCGAGTTTGCTGACACCGTCTACGAGGGCTGCAATCTCCTGGCCAAATTGCTCTTCGATATTGTCGAGTGTTGTGGACGTATCCTCTACCACATCATGGAGAATGGCCGCGGCGATCGTCTGGGCATCCATGTGCATGTCGGCCAGCTCCTTCGCGACAGCAATAGGATGGGAGATGAAGGGATCGCCCGACATGCGCGTTTGCCCCTGATGCGCAGCCGCGCCGAACTCGTACGCGTGCAAGACCTGCTCGATGTGATCGGCAGGCATATAGGATTCAAGTGTTTCGAACAGCCGCCTCAGGCCCCGGTCACGTCGCGAGGACGTGCCAGGTATCTTGGCGAGAATTGATGCGGCGTAGTCCATGCTTAATCATACCCGGTTGCCCAATCCGTCCGCTAACCGATGTGCACTCCGTCGGTCGGGGCGGATGGGTCATGGCCGTCCATAGTGCCCAGGTATTTGACAAGCGGCGTTGCGAAACGTTTGGCGCCGCGATTGTCGTGGCAAGTACGTCTCAGTTGCCGATAGAAATTCCGCGCAGCGGAATTATTTCTTCAGCGGCCTCCGTTTGCATGAATTCGTCTGTGGCCGGCTGTTCAATTTCTTCGAGAATCGCCGGCGTGATGTGCCCGTCAGCAATTTCACGTAATGCGATTACCGTCGGCTTGTCATTTTCGAGCTCGACCAGGGGGTCGGCACCATGAGCTAGTCGTCTGGCGCGTTTGGCCGCAACCAGCACCATCTCAAAAATATTGTCGATGTTTGACAGACAATCTTCGACCGTAATTCTGGCCATGTAGCACTTTCTCCATTGTTGACCGCGAAGGCCATTTGATAACCCAGACCCACCAGTGTAGTCGAAATGGGGCCAAAGAAGGAAGCCTTGAGTGGTTTTTCGTGGGTGCCGGGCGCGCCTCAAAGATCATTGATGGTTGATCGGCACCAGGAGGGGCAGGGGATCAACTGATAATCTTATCAATCCTCGCCTGGAGGCTTTCGTTGCCAACCCTGTTGGCTTCACCCTCTCCGTTCAGTACCGATTCGAGTTCAGTTACGGCGAGCGCAAGATCGTCATTGATGATGACATAGTCGAACTCGTTCCAATGGGACATGTCGCCGAGGGCGTCGTTGAGGCGTCTTTCGATTACGGTATCGCTGTCGGTGCGCCTGTCCCTGAGCCGCCGCTCCAGTTCGTCTCGCGAGGGCGGCAGGATAAATATCGTGATGCAATCAGGTTTCGATTGCCGTACCTGCTGTGCGCCCTGCCAGTCGATTTCAAGAATTACATGATGGCCATCGCTGAGATGTTGTTCGACCTGCGAGCGGCTGGTGCCGTAGTGATTGTCGAATACGAGCGCGGATTCGAGCAGCTCGCCTTTTTCTTCAAGCTTTTGAAATTCAGCCTCTGGCACAAAGAAATAGTCCTTCGCTTCGACTTCGGTGACCCGTTTCTCGCGCGTCGTATATGAAAGCGAAAACCTGAGTTCGGGTTTCCTTTCGACCAGTTCTTTAACGAGCGTCGTCTTGCCGGCACCGGATGGAGCCGCAATAACGAAAAGACTGGCCTTATTCGACATTCTGAATCTGTTCGCGCATCTGCTCGATCAAGACCTTGAGCTCTACAGCGGCCTTGGTAGTCTCGGTGTCTGCCGATTTCGATCCCAGCGTGTTGGCCTCCCGGTTCAGTTCCTGCGCGAGGAAGTCGAGCCGTCGGCCGACAGGTTCGTCGCTGGCAATCACGTCGCGAATCTCGCTGATGTGACTCTCCAGGCGATCGAGTTCTTCATCGACATCGAGCTTTTGTGCCACGAGTGCCAGCTCGGTCTCGAGGCGGGCAGGGTCGGCCTCGACGTCCAGTTTATCGATACGCTCCTGCTGCCGTGTGCGAACAGCTGCAAGAACATCCGGCATCCGCTCCCTGACAGTCCCGGAGATTTCCATTATGCCGGCGCAGCGCGACTCGAGCATGTCGGTAATTCGCTTACCTTCGTTTGCCCGCATCTCGCCCAGCGCGGCCAGCGCCTCGTCAAGCAGCCGGCCGGCCTCTGCAAACAGTGACTCTGTTTCAACTTCCGCTTCGGCAACGACGCCGGGCCACCGAAGAACATCGATCGGGTCAACCGCATGGGTCTCGGGCAATAGACCGGACAGCTCTTCAATCTTCGCCCTGATCTGCCCTACCAGCTCATGGTCGAGTTTGAGCTCCGCAGCATCGGAAATCGCGTGACGAAAGTGCAGTGAACATTCGATTTTGCCTCTTTTCAGGCAGGTGGCGACCTGCTGCCGAAATTCGGCCTCCTTCGGGCGCAGTTCGTCGGGCAGGCGAAACTGAACATCGAGATAACGATGGTTTACGGTGCGGAGTTCCCAGGTCAGCGTACCAACAGGAGACTCGGCAGCTTGTCGCGCAAACCCTGTCATACTGTGTAACATCGATTACTCCGTTATTGTTGCTCTTGTCACAGACTTCGAGGCCGGACGCGAGCCATACTTACACTGATCTGACTGTGAAATCGAGCGTGCACTTCGCTTGAGGAACCAATTATTCTAAGCTGCGTCAGCCCGGTGCTGCCAGCCTAACCAAGAAAAAGCAGTAAAACCCACCATGCGAATAGAATACGCCAAAGTTTCTGCGCTCGGAGACCGCAGCGACAACCAGGATCGCGCGGCGATAGTTATTGCCGAGGACGCGGCGCTCATGCTTGTATTCGACGGCATGGGAGGGCACTCGGATGGTGCCCTCGCCGCCGAGACCGGCCTGAACATCATCCAGGAGATGTTCATGGAATCAACGCTGCCGATGTTCGATCCGCAGGGGTTCATTTACACGGCGCTCGCCCGCGCGCATGACGAGGTGGTAAAGCTCGGCGCCGACCTGACGATTGACTCTCGCCCGAGAGCGACCTGCGCGATCTGCCTGATTCAGGAAAGCGGCTCATACTGGGGACATGTCGGCGATAGCCGGATCTATCAGATGCGCGAGGGCGAAGTCCTTTCGAGGTCACGGGATCACAGTCACGTTGAAGTATTGATACAGGAAGGTGCGATTACAGAGGACGAAGCGCTGGACCATCCCATGCGGAACTTCGTGGAATGTTGCATAGGCGGTGATGCGGCCGTGCCGGATATGAGCATTACGGCAAAACGAGCGCTTTCGCCCGGCGATGTGCTGCTCGCCTGCAGCGACGGTCTTTGGTCCGGCGTAAGCGACGAGGAGTTGGCCACGATGGCAACGCGCACGTCTGATAGCCTGGCCGAAAATCTGAAAGCGCTAAGCGTCAGGGCGCTACGTGTGAACGCACCGTACAGCGACAACACGACCGGCACTGCGTTGCGGTGGCTGGGAGAGTAAGCGCGCCGATTGAAGCGCGCGGCACAACGCAGGCCGGAACAGCCAGGACAAAACAGGAGACAGCGATGCGCCCAAGCGGCCGCGAACCGGACCAGATGAGACCGGTAATATTCACGCCCAATTACACCAAACACGCCGAGGGGAGCGTGCTGGCCGAATTTGGCGACACGCGCGTCCTGTGCACGGCAAGCGTCGAGAATCGGGTGCCGCCATGGATGCGCGGGGCAGGCCACGGATGGGTTACCGGTGAGTACGGCATGTTGCCGCGAGCGACCCACTCGCGATCGGGCCGTGAGGCAGCGCGCGGAAAGCAGGGCGGCCGCACGATGGAAATCCAGCGGCTGATCGGACGCTCTTTGCGGGCAGCGACAGACCTCGATGCGCTCGGCGAGCGAACCGTCACGCTCGATTGTGATGTGTTGCAGGCAGATGGGGGAACCCGAACAGCCGCGATCAGCGGCGCCTATGTCGCACTTCTGATAGCGATGCAGAAACTTTGCAAAGAGCGGAAACTGAAGACGAATCCTGTCCACGGTCAGATTGCCGCCGTTTCAGTCGGCATATATAGAGGTGTTCCAGTGCTTGATCTTGATTACGAGGAAGATTCGCAGGCGGAAACGGACATGAATGTCGTAATGAATGAAGCGGGCCGCTTCGTCGAGGTTCAGGGCACAGCGGAAGGTCACGCGTTCACTCGCGAGGAATTCGATACGCTCCTCGAGATGGCGAGCGCCGGGGTCAGCGAAATAATTGAGGCGCAAAACGCAGCCATCGCGAAAGGCTTGAGTGCAGGCGCGAAGTGGCGATTTACCGCCCCCGTGAACGATGCAATGAAGAAGGTCGTCATCGCCAGTGGCAACAAGTGGAAACTGCGCGAGATCGGCAGGATTCTCAATGATCTCGATTGCGAAATAATTCCACAGAGTGAACTCGGCATTAAATCTGTTGCCGAAACCGGTGCGACATTCGCTGACAATGCAATGATCAAGGCACGACATGCCGCGGCCGAATCGGGCCTGCCGGCGATAGCCGATGACTCCGGACTGGTCGTCGACGCGCTGGATGGACGTCCGGGCATTAATTCCGCCAGGTACGCCGGAACGGGCGCGAGCGATGACGACAACATCGACAAGCTGCTGGCGGAGCTGCGGGATGTTCCACTGGAGGAGCGGGGGGCTCACTTTCATTGTGCTGCGGTCTGGGTCAGTCCGGACGACTCAGTGAGACCGCTGGTCGCGGAAGGACGATGGTGCGGCCGAATCCTTGCAGAGCGCCGTGGTCGGGGCGGATTTGGCTATGACCCGGTTTTCTTCGACCCAAATCTTAAAAGAAGCGCTGCGGAGATGTCCGGCGAGGAAAAGAATCGTCAGAGTCACCGAGGCAAGGCCTTTCACCAGCTTGGCGAGCTGTTGCATAGTGTGCTCAAGCGCTGACCAGCGCCCCCGCTGACATGAGCGAAAAGAATCGAACCCCCCCTGTCCCTTTATGTTCACCTGCCGTGGTGCGTCAGCAAATGCCCTTACTGCGACTTCAATTCACACAGGGCCGGAGATGCGCCACCAAAGGAGCGCTATCTCAGGGCGGTTGAGATCGATCTCAAACTGGAAGCTCAACGCGCGGCGAACCGGCCGCTGCTGAGCGTGTTCATTGGTGGTGGCACACCGAGCTTTTTCGCTGGTGCCGAAATCGGACAGCTCATCGATGTAATTACGGCGGAATTCAGCTTGCAGCCGGACATTGAGATAACCATGGAAGCGAATCCGGGCACTGTGGAGCACGGTGATCTGCATGACTATCGCAGCGCAGGTGTCAGCCGGCTTTCATTGGGTGCCCAGAGTTTCAACGCGGAGTCGCTAAGAAAGCTCGGCCGAATTCACGGCCCCGAGGAAATTCATTCTGCCTATGCAGATGCTGTAAGGGCCGGCTTCGACAGCATTAACCTGGACATCATGTTCGCACTGCCGGGCCAGGACCTTGAAATGGCGGTTCGGGATGTCGAACAGGCAATCGCGCTCGGGCCGGCGCATATCTCCTATTACCAGCTAACGCTGGAACCGAACACGGTATTTCACAGCAACCCGCCGCCCGGTCTTCCCGACGAGGAGGAAGGCTTTGTTATCCAGCAACAATGCCACGCCTTGCTGGCCGAAAGCGCTTATGAGCAATACGAAATATCTGCCTTTGCCAGGCCCGGCCATCGTTGTCGGCACAACCTGAACTACTGGACATTTGGCGACTATCTCGGTGCCGGTGCCGGTGCACACGGCAAGTTCACCGGCAACGGGGGCGAAATCCGGCGCTATGAAAAGCCGAGGCACCCCGCAAGCTTCATGGAGCAGGCGGAGTCACGGTCCATTGAGACCCAGGGAACATGAGGTCTCCGGTGCCGATATCGGCTTTGAATTCATGCTCAATACCATGCGCTTGCCCGAGGGCTTCATGGCGTCGGACTACAGCGCCCGAACCGGGGCTATCTGTCGATACGCTCGAAGGACGTCTGGCAGTCGCAGAGGCCAGGGGTCTGATCGAGTCTTTTGATGGACCCTGGTTGGCGGCCCACGGCACTCGGTTTACGCTTTCTCAACGACCTGACCGCGACCTTCTTGCCGTGATTTTGCACCCATCAGCCCGCCGCCGGTGCTCTGGCGCGGGCGCCCTTTATGCACAGCACTTCAGGGATACCTATTTTTTCCGAGCAATTAGGGCCGATAACTCAGCCTGACTGTCCAAAACACCCGTAAACTATTGAAATAAAAGAATTTGCCAAAGTGGCGATAAAATAGACATTTTAATAACGTTGCTTTAAAAACCCGCACTTAGCGTACTCGCTCAATTTTCTTCCACAGAGTTATCCACAGCTTCTGTGGATAAGATATGGCCGGAAACAGAGGGCTTGCGGCGCGAGAAGCTTCCCGATATCCTACGCCGCCGCTTACCCCTACTCTGAACACCGGAGACGCTCAATGAAAGCCGATATTCATCCCGACTATAGCGATATCAAAGTGACCTGTAGTTGTGGCAACGAATTCACGACCCGTTCCACGCTGGGTCAGGACCTGATAATCGAGGTCTGTTCGGCATGTCATCCGTTCTACACGGGCAAGCAGAAAATCATTGATACGGGTGGCCGGGTCGATAAATTCCGTCGCAAGTACGGCCTGAGCTAGCTTTCCAAAAAACCAATCATCCACGTACGTATCTTTCCTAGTTGCCCGGTTTTCAGGCTTCCGGCACCATGGGTTGCTGGCGGATTGCTCAGCGGCGTTGCCTTGGGAGCAGGATGGAAGGTCGATATGGATACAGAAACATTGAGTAAAGAAGCATATACGCTTGTAAACCCGGACGGGACCGAAATGGAGATTCCTGTCCGCAGCGGAACACATGGACCGGATGTTCTGGATATAGGACGCCTTTACAAAAACCAGGGCGTATTCACCTACGACCCAGGATATGTATCAACCGGAAGCTGCGAGAGTACGATCACCTTCATCGATGGTGAGAAGGGTGTGCTGCTGTACCGGGGCTACCCCATCGAACAGCTTGCGAAGAACTCCAGTTTCCTCGAGGTTTCTTACCTCCTGTTATATGGGGAATTACCGACGGCGGTTCAGCTGGAGAAGTTCGACACAACCGTCCGGACACACACGATGCTTAATGAGGGCATGCTGCGTTTCTTCAGCGGTTTTCGCTACGATGCTCATCCGATGGCCATGCTGTCTGCTGTCGTCGGCTCGATGTCCGCCTATTATCACGACACGATGGACGTCCACAACCCGCAGCAACGGGATGTTTTTGCCCACCGCATCGTGGCCAAACTGCCTACTATTGCCGCAGCGGCATACAAGCTCAATGCGGGACAACCGTTCATCTATCCGCGCAACGATTTGGGTTATACGGAGAACCTGCTGCAAATGTTATTCGCCGTGCCGGCCGAACCATACGAGATCAACGCGGTGGCGGCGGAAGCAATAGACCTCCTGTTTATATTACACGCCGACCATGAGCAGAACTGCTCGACGTCGACCGTAAGGATGGCTGGCAGTTCTGGTACCAACCCGTACTCGGCAGTTGCGGCTGGAATATCCGCCCTGTGGGGACCGGCCCACGGAGGCGCGAACGAGGCCGTGCTGACAATGCTCCGCGAAATCGGTGATGCGAAGAACATTCCGAAGTATGTTGCCAAAGCGAAAGACAAGGACGATCCGTTCAGACTGATGGGCTTCGGTCATCGCGTCTACAAGAATTTCGACCCGAGAGCCACGATTATCAGGGAGATGTGCCACAAGGTCCTGGACCAAATGGGCAGCGCGGACGCGCCGTTGTTCGACCTGGCGCTGAAACTGGAAGAGGTGGCGCTGAAGGACGATTACTTCATCGAGAAGAACCTCTACCCCTAACGTCGACTTCTATTCCGGCATCATCTACAAGGCCCTGGGAATTCCAACCTCGATGTTTACCGTGATGTTCGCTATTGGCAGGACCGTCGGTTGGGTATCGCACTGGCGCGAGATGATCACGGACCCGGTCGGACGCATCGCCAGGCCCCGGCAACTTTACAGCGGAGCGGCTCAACGGGATTACGTGCCGGTCAGAAAGCGCAAGTAAATGGGGTCGAACCGCTAAGAGTCGAATGGGGTCGAACCGCTAAGACTTGCATGGGGACGGACCGGGGAGTCCGCCCCCCCCTCGACTACAGTTCTTCGCCTCTTAGAAGCTTGAGGACAGCCTGAGAATCAGCCCGCCGCATCGGCTTGCCGTTTACCGGACTGATCGGTGCCTGCCGAATGCCATCCAATGGAAACACGGTAGCCTCTATCGATGAGCTGTCGTGTGTAAACCGAAATCCGGAAAATGTCTCAGCACGATCCCGACGGCTTTTCAGGCGCCGGTCGTACGGGCGGTATTGCACACTGCTTTCCTGCAACCTGACCGCGACGAGCTCAGCGCTGTCTGAGAACACGTGCAGATTGACTGCGGCGTTTGCAGCGGCGGTGCCGTGAAGGACCGGGCCGACCAGTCGCGGCGTAAAAGGCGAGAGAAGCTCCATTGCGGATAAAGCCGCTCTTCTGAGAACACGCAGCAAATCGAGATGCGACTCACGACCGAAGAGCTTGAGGTGCTCGCTAACCGCGTGTTCGATCTCGGGATTCCCCGGCAGCGAGCCGCGCTCGGTCATACCGAGCCGCTCGGCCGCTTTGATCTTGGCGACGCGATAATCCTCGACGCCCTGTTCTACGATTATGCGGGCGGCTTCCTGGGCCAGAACTTTTCTGGCCCGGTCGTTTCCATTGGATGCTTTCCTCGCCATGGCTAAAAGATCTCTTCCGGTTGCTGCTCCTCTTCATCCAGGGCGTTGGGGTCGTTGAAGGGGTCAGGCACGGTCTCGGCAACGTCGCACACCGGAACATGGCCTTCGCGGAAGACTTCGAACATGACATCGAAGCTGGCATCAAGGGCACTGGCCGGACAACCGGTGGCCTTGGAAATCAATACGCTGACGATGCCCTGAGGAACCGGGAGCTGATGCAACGGTACTCCCCTGAGTGCGATGCGCATAAATTCGATCCAGATCGGCAGGGCTGTCCGTGAGCCTTCTTCGCCCGGGCCGAGCGGCAGGTCGTCGTCGTATCCGACCCAGACCACAGAGACCAGGTCGCCGTTGTAGCCGCCGAACCATGCGTCACGTCGGTCGTTCGATGTGCCGGTTTTGCCCGACAGGTCACTGCGCTCAAGAACGCGCGCGCGCCGGCCCGTGCCACGTTTAATGACATCGCGCATCATGTCCTGTATCAGAAACGCGTTTTGCTCAGAGATCACCCGGGGCGCCGCATGTATGTCGGCAAAAAGCTCCGGGGCGATCGAAGCATCCGGCCGGTAGCTCTCGCCTACCTCGGCCATCAGTTCGAAAGACATCGCGTCATCAGGATCACGCGGTTCCACCGGGAGAGCATCGTCGTCCGCGGTCTGGCACTCCCGGCAAACGATCGGTGGATCTGCGCGATATAGCAATTCACCGGCCGGGTCGTGGATTGAATCGATCACATACGGTTTGACCGCATAACCGCCATTGGCGAAGGTTGCGTAGCCCTGGGCCATGTCCAGCGGTGAGGCATTGCCACCGCCGAGCGCCAGCGAACCATTCGGCGGCAATGCGGCGTCAGGAAAACCGAACGGTTGCAGGTGCCTGACGGCATTGCTGACGCCGGTTTGGTACAGCAGCAGCCGCACTGAAGCCAGATTCATCGATCGAACCAGGGCCTCACGAACTCTTGTCGGGCCGTAAAATCTGCCGCTGTAGTTGAGGGGCCGCCACACGTCTTCCAGTTCTGACGATCTGATCACAACCGGTGAATCATCGACGATCGTGGCGGCCGTGTTGCCCCGCTCGAGCGCCGCCGAATAAATAAAAGGCTTGAACGACGAACCGGGCTGTCGGGCTATCTGAACAACACGGTTCCACTTGCTCATCGTAAAATCAAAGCCGCCGGACAGGCTGGTAATGGCGCCGTCGCGGGGATCCATAGAGACAACCGCTGCCTGCGCTTCAGGCATGTGCGCCAGCGCAAAGCTACCGAGCGTTGTCGGCATGACGTGGATAATCTGGCCGGGTGCAAGCACATCAGCGACCGTTTCAGGGGCCGGGCCCGTGGTGGCACGATCCACGAATGGTTTGGCCCAGGAGATACCGTCCCAGGGAAGGGTCAAGCGTGAGCCGTTGTTCAAAACAATCTCAGCGCTGTTGTCTTCGTTTAACGCTGTCACGATCGCAACATCGAGATCGCCCGGATTTGGCTGGTCGGCCAATGCGAGCCGGATGTCTTCCGGCCATTGATCATACGGTGCCAGCAGAACTTCGGCATCGACCTCCAAAGTTGCAATCGGCCCTTTATAGCCGCGCCTGCGCGTGAACTCGAGCAGGCCATTGCGCAAGGAGTAGGTTGCCGCGCGTTGCAGCCTCGAATCGAGTGTGGTTACCACCTCGTAGCCTGCCCTGTAGGTGTCCTCACCGTAGCGGGACAGCATTTCCCGCCGAACCATTTCGGCAACATAGGGCGCCGACAATTCCGTGGCGGTACCATGCAGCAGGGACTCTATCGGATAGATCATTGCTCGCTGATAGGTATCGTTATCGACGTATCCGAGGTCGAGCATGCGTTCAAGTACATAAGTCCGGCGCGCTTTTGCGTTTGAAGGACTGCGAACCGGGTTGTATTGCGACGGGGCTGGCAAAACCCCGGCAAGCGTCGCGGCTTCGGCAACATTGATGTCCTTGAGCGCCTTGCCGAAATAGACTTGCGCAGCCGCGGCAACACCATACGCTCGCTGACCGAAAAACATTTTGTTGAGGAACAGGGCGAGAATCTCTTCTTTGGAAAATTCCTGCTCGATCTTGTAGGCGAGGAAGGCTTCCCGGAGCTTGCGCGTAAACAACTGTTCGCGAGTCAGGAAGTAGTCACGCGCGAGCTGTTGCGTGAGCGTACTACCTCCGCCGCTGATTTCGCCCGTCCCGATAATTCTCACACCTGCTCGAAGGATGCCCTGGTAATCGATGCCCGGATGCGCAAAAAAGCGGCGATCCTCCGCGGCGACAAACGCATTAACGACGTGCGGCGGCAAGTCGTCAAAAGTAACGAGGATCCGGCGACGCTCACCGACTTCGGCAATCAGGCGCCCGTCGCGGCTGAAGATCCTCAGGGGGATCTGCAACGGAATCCTGCGAATCGTCTCTGCCGGTGGCAGGCCGGGAGCCACAAAGTAATAAGCGCCGAGAACGGCAGTCGTGGTAGCCATGCCTGCCGCCAGACCCAGTCCTGCGAGCAGTATGAGCCACTTCGCATATCGGCTCTTTCGCCTGCGATCGGTTTCTTTGTGCTGCGTGCCTGAGTTCTGCATGGTTCGAGCGTTTTAGGCCAAAGCCTGAAAATAGTCGGCGTGAACCGCTATGGAGCCAGGCGCATTTTGGCTTACTGGTGAGCGAAATTGTTCGATTTCAAGGCAGCGCCTCGAGTCGATTCGAGTGTATACCGCAGAATGATAGCCACGTATTGCGTTGGGCTGCAATGGACACATGGGCAAAGGGTGGTCGGCGGGACAAACCGGGCCTATATATAAGGTGAAGCGCAATGCGTGGTAAAATAGCGGAAAAAGCGGCCGGAGGCCCCGATTGGGCGATCTTTTCGAGCCGATACCGGCCATTTGAGAGCCGCTTCAACGCCCGGATTTATTGACGAAGCTCTGGTCCGAGCCGCCAACCAGTTCACGGAATGGCGGCCCATATCGGCATTACCATACGGATCGCCGGATCGTGAACAAAGTCACGTTTTATTTAACATTTTATTGATATATAGTTAAATCGAAAAGCTTAGACCCAGCCGAATTTTGGCCCGCAACTTACCGACTTAGAAGGAAAAAATACGTGTTTTTTGGCAGAAAATCCCAACCATTACTGGGGCTCGATATCACGACCTCGTCGGTCAAGCTCATAGAGCTTTCTCAGAGCGGAAAGCGCTTTCGGGTCGAATCGTATTCAGCCGAGCCCACGCCGCCGAGTTCGGTAAACGAAAAAGCGATTGTCGATGCGAAGGCCGTTGGCGAGGCCATCCGCCGGGCAGTCAAGAGGTCGGGCGCGAAGGCGACCGACGTAGCGATCGCCATCAGTGGCGATGCGGCGATAACGAAGGTCATTCAAATGCCCTCGAGTCTGTCCGAGCGCGACCTCGAAGGCCAGGTCGAGATTCAGGCGGACCAATACATACCCTTCCCGATGGAAGAAGTCAGTTTCGACTACGAGATAGTCGGCCCGAACGAAAATGATCCCGAGTTGATGGATGTTCTTCTCGTGGCAACCCGTACCGATAATGTCGAGCAGCGCCAGGTGGCTGTTGAGGCAGCCGGGCTGAAAGCTCACATCGTGGATGTCGAGGCTTTTGCTCTGGAGAATGCCTGTCAGCTTTTGAGCCACCAGATTCCTGACGGTGGCATGGGGCAGTTCGTCGCGATCGTCGACATCGGTGCCAGCAGCACCACGTTTAGCGTCCTTCAGGACCTCAAAGTAATTTACACGCGTGATTTTGCTTTCGGCGGGCAGCAGCTTACCGAGGAAATCATGCGCACCTACGGGCTCTCGATGGAAGATGCCGGCCGTGCGAAAAAGCAGGGCGGCCTGCCGAGTAACTATCAGCCTGAAGTCCTCGAGCCGTTCATTGATGATATGACCCAGCAGGTCAGCCGTTCGTTACAGTTCTATCTGGCCTCCGGCGGTGGACGCGAGCAGCCGGACATGATTCTCGTGTGCGGTGGTTGCGCGAATATTCCGGGTATTGCCGACGTGATATCCAGTCGCGTCGGAATACCGACTGAAGTTGGCGATCCGCTCGGGCAAATGAAGATTTCATCAAAGGCCAAGTCTCAGGGCGTACACAAAGATGCCACCGCACTTCTGACGGCTTGTGGTCTTGCATTGAGGAGCTTCGACTAATATGCCACGCATCAATCTTCTCCCTTGGCGCGAAGAAGAGCGCAAAAAACGCCAACGTGACTTCATGGTTGCGATGGGCAGTTCATTTGTTGCCGGTCTTGTCATCATTGGACTGACAAACCTGGCTTTCTCGCAGATGATTAATCACCAGGGCGATCGTAACAAACGCCTTGAAGGGGAAATCGTCATACTTGAAAAGAGCATTACCGAGATCGACGGCCTGGAAAGACAGAGGGAACGGCTTCTCGCCCGCATGGATATCATAGAGCAGTTGCAGAGAAGCCGGCCCGAGATCGTTCATCTCTTCGACGAAGTGACTCGCCAGCTTCCCGAGGGCGTTTACCTGACCGGCATGAAGCAGAACGGGTCAACGGTCGAAATCAAGGGTGTCGCTCAGTCGAGCACGCGTGTGTCGGCGCTGATGCGACAGGTCGACGCGTCGGACTGGCTGACGGATCCGGATCTCGTCAAAGTTGAAACAACCGAAAAGGGACCCGCCCGGCAGGCTGAATTTGTTGTCAACCTGAAACAGATCCGCGACGACGATGCGGTTGACCTGGAGAACGGCGGATGAACCTCATTGAAGAACTGAGAATGCTGGATGTCAATGACGTTGGCCGCTGGCCATTTGCGTTTCGCGCTGGCGTAATCGGCATCGTCTTTGCAGCGGTAGTCGGCCTGGGCATTTTCTGGACCATCATCGAAAACCAGGCGCCGCAGCTTGCGCGCGCGCAGGACGACGAGCAGACGCTTCGGGTAACGTTTAAGAACAAACAGAAAAAGGCCGCGAACTACGACGCGTACAAAGCACAGCTGGCGCAAATGCAGCAGTCGTTCGGTACGATGCTGCGCCAACTGCCCGGTAAAACCGAGATTCCGAGCCTGATCGTTGATATTTCGCAGACGGGTCTTGCTGCAGGGCTGCAGGAAAAGCTCTTCCAGCCACAGTCGGAAATTCCCAAGGATTTCTATGCGGAGAAGCCCATCAAGATACGGCTGTCAGGTGGTTATCACGAGATTGCTAATTTCGTCAGCGGTATTGCTGCGCTGCCGCGCATCGTGACGCTGCACGACATAAATATCACACCCGAGGGACAAGACGTGTACGACAGGCTGACGATGGAAGTGACCGCAAAGACCTATCGTTACCTCGATGAGGAGGCAGGAGAATAATGGCCGGTTCGAGCTTGAAACGTTTGATGCTGTCGATTCTGGTCGTTGGATTCGGTGTGGCGGGTTGCGGCGGCGACATGGACGATCTGGACAAGTTCATTAATGAGACCAAGGCACTGCCGGGAGGCCGGATTGAGCCATTGCCCGAAATTACGCCCTACGAGATATTCAGCTACGTCGCTGATGCGGAAGGTTTTCGCTCACCGTTCGTGCCGGATGCGCCGCAGGCAGCAGCAGGCGCGGCCGCTGGCGGCACCCGGCCTGACCGGGACCGAAGCCGCGAGTTCTTGGAGCAGTATCCGCTCGATACTTTGCGAATGGTCGGCACGATGGAGCTGGGCGACACGAACTACGGTCTTGTACAAACCTCCGACGGCCTGATTCACCGCGTCGTGGCTGGCAATTATTTGGGGCAAAACGACGGACGAATCATTAGCGTGGGTGAATCAAAAATTGAACTTATTGAAATTATTTCGGACGGGATCGGCGGGTATCTGGAAAGAGAAGCCGCCGTCGGTCTTGCGGACTGATGCCTGAAGGAAACTGGGAGTATTTGGAATGACGCTCAAAATCAAGCCGGCTACCGGCATAAGTAACCGGCGTTCGTTGCTGCGACAGATTGCTGCATTACAGACGGCAATTCTGCTGTCGTGGGGCCTGATCGCATACGCGCAGGATAACAATCGCCTGCAGGACATTCAGGTGCAGAGCCTCCCGGGGCAACAGGTGGAGGTGAGGTTGATCCTAAGCGGCACGGCCCCCGAGCCACTCGCATTTACGATTGACGACCCGGCCCGAATCGCGCTCGACTTGCCCGAGACTGCTCTCGGGCTGTCTTCACGTCGCCGGGATGTCAATCTCGGCCCACTGGATACTGTCTTGACAGCTGAGGCAAACGGCCGCACGCGCGTCGTGCTGAATCTCGATTCGATGGTGCCGTATGAAATGCGCCGCAGCGGCAACACGATAATTATAACACTGGGCACTGCAAGCGGGGATGGCTCGCTCACGACCCAGTTCGCGGGTTCCGCCGCGCCGTCTGCTGCCCCGCGCTCTTATGCAAGCACAGGCGGTCGCTCGATCACAGGCGTTGACTTCCGTCGCACGCGCGGCGGTGGCGGCCGGATTTTGGTCACATTGAGCGATCCGTCTACGCCGGTCGACATTCGCCAGGAAGGCGGCCGCGTCGTTGCGGTATTTAAGGACACGAGCCTGCCGGCGGAGTTGATGCGCCGCCTGGACGTCATGGATTTTGCAACACCGGTTACAACGGTCGACACGCTGCGAACCAATCTGGACACGCGCATCGTAATAACCGCGGAAGGCAAATACGAGCAACTCGCTTATCAGTCGGACAATGAGTTCACGATCGAAATCAACCCGAAAGTGGTAGATACCGAGCGAGCGAGCCTGTTCTCCGAGAGCAAGGAATACAGCGGCCAGCGCCTGACCCTTAACTTCCAGGATATCGAGACGCGCGCGGTACTGCAGCTTCTGGCCGAAACATCGGGCCGCAACATCGTGGTTTCGGATACCGTTCAGGGTAACGTTACCCTGCGTTTGAGAAACGTACCCTGGGATCAGGCGCTCGATATTGTCATGACGACCAAGGGCCTCGATATGCGGCAGAACGGCAACGTGATTATTGTTGCACCGGCCGAGGAAATAATTGCACGCGAGACGGCGGATCTCGAAGCCCGCGCGGCGATTCACGAGCTGGAACCCCTTTATTCCGAGTTCCTGCAGGTCAACTATGCCAAGGCTGCCGATCTTGCGGATCTGATTAGTGCAGGCGACAGTGAGAACTCGTTGTTGTCGGATCGTGGCAGCGTTTCCATTGATGAGCGGACGAACACACTGCTCGTTCAGGATTCGGCCGAGCGGCTGCAGAATATTCGTCGCCTGGTTCGTACACTGGATATTCCGATTCGACAGGTATTGATCGAGTCGAGAATCGTTGTTGTCAGCGACGATTTCAGTCGTGATCTCGGCGTGCGCTTTGGTGCCACGGCCTACAGAGCTAACAGTACTGACGGAGCAACGGTTATATCGGGCAGCGCCGGCGGTACCGATACAATGATCAACTCCATAGTGGATAATCTTGGAGACCCGGCCAATGGCACGATCTTCCCGGTTCAGCTACCGGACCTGAACGACCGTTTCAACGTTAACGTGCCGATTGCGAATCCGGCGGGGCGATTTTCAATTGCCTTACTCGAGACCGAGTACCTCGTCGACCTTGAGTTGACTGCTCTGCAGACGGAAGGACGCGCTGAAATTATTTCGACGCCGCGGGTCATAACGGCGAACCAGAAGGAAGCCCGTATTGAACAGGGCGTAGAGATACCCTTCCAGGAGTCAGCCTCATCCGGTGCGACTACAACACAGTTCAAGAAAGCCGTCCTGAGCCTGACTGTGACACCGCAGATTACGCCCGACGACCACATCATCATGGATTTGCGGGTAAGCAAGGATAATGTCGGCGAATCGGTCCAGAGCGCGACCGGTGGTCTCGTCCCGAGTATCGATACCCGGTCAATTGAAACCCAGGTACTGGTCAGAGATGGTCAGACTGTCGTGCTCGGCGGCATCTACGAGACGGAACGCCGGGAAACAGTAAGCAAAGTGCCGTTCCTTGGTGATATTCCGGGACTCGGCGTGCTGTTCCGCTCGAAACAGACGGTGACAAACAAGGCGGAACTCCTGATCTTTGTAACGCCGAAAATTCTGTCAGAAGGATCGAGCATCTATTAGATGTCGTTTTACATCCGGAATTTCAGCAGATAGATGAAAGCCAACCCTCGGGTTGGCTTTCTCCTTCGTAGATGAACAAACCAAAGAACCTGTTTCTGGTCGGTCCAATGGGCGCCGGCAAGTCTGCGGTAGGCCGTCACCTTGCGCGACTACTGCATCGTGAATTCGTCGACAGCGACGAAGAGATAGAGACGCGGACGGGCGTCGATATTCCTTTCATATTTGAAAAGGAAGGCGAAGAGGGTTTTCGAAAGCGCGAGGTCAAGGTTATCGACGAGTTGTCGCAAAGGGAAGGCGTCGTACTTGCAACGGGCGGCGGTGCAATCGCCGATCCGGAAAGCCGTAGTCGCCTGGGCGCCCGAGGTTTTGTGGTCTACCTGCATACCAGCGTCAAGCAACAGCTCGAGCGTACACAGAGAAGAAACAAACGGCCGTTGCTGGAGAATGGAGACAAGGAAAAAGTTCTGCGGGAGCTGATGGAGCAGCGGGACCCCCTGTACCGAGAGATCTCGGACCTGATCATCGAGACCGATGGGCGGAGAGTACAGACGGTGGCTCGCGAAATTCACGATGCCTTGTAAAAGGACCACCCGTCAGGCAGGTGAATGCTCCTGCAACACCTGCACTCCCGCCATCCATGGCGGTCGGACAACTCCTATGATACGTCTATAGGACCTGTTGGAGCCCGTCCTGACGGGCGATGTTCGCCAATCTGTGTAAATCAGGTAATCTTGACCGCTCCGTAATGCCCTGGATCGGCCCTTGACAGAACCGCGCACATTGCAAGTAGATCTCGGCGCTCGCAGCTACCCTATTATCATCGGTGGTGGCCTGCTCGGCGGCGCCTTCGACCTGTCTTCCCACCTGGCCGGTTCAGACTGTCTCGTCGTCAGTAACGAGACGGTTGCGCCGCTTTATCTGAAGAGCCTCAAAAAGAATCTGCCGGATCGTGTGGTCCACTCGATCAACCTGAAAGATGGTGAGTCCTTCAAGACGATGAAGAGCGTCGAATCCATCATCGACTGTCTGGTCAGCACACACACAAATCGCGACACGACCGTTATAGCGCTGGGTGGTGGAGTCGTCGGCGATATTGCCGGATTTGCAGCTGCCTGCTACATGAGGGGTGTCGCATTCATACAGGTGCCGACTACGTTGCTTGCACAGGTCGACTCGTCAGTCGGCGGTAAGACCGGCGTCAATCACCCGGACGGGAAAAACCTGATTGGTGCGTTTCATCAACCTCGCCTGGTGCTTATTGATACGGACACGCTGAAAACTCTGCCAGATCGAGAGTTGCGGGCAGGGCTCGCCGAAGTGATCAAGCATGGTGTGATCAGCGATGCGGAATTTTTCGATTGGTTGGAAGTTAATATCGATGCACTGCTTGCAAGAGACGCCGATGCACTTGCCCATGCGATACACCGGTCATGTCAAATCAAGGCCGCAGTCGTTTCTGAAGACGAAAAAGAAAAAGGCAACAGGGCATTACTGAATTTCGGTCATACGTTCGCACATGCGATAGAGAACTGTCTTGGCTACGGCGAATGGCTGCACGGTGAGGCGGTTGCAGCGGGCATGGTGATGGCGACGGAATTAAGTGATATCGAGCAGTCAGCTGGGGAGCGCATACGAGACTTGATTGCGGAGGCAGGCCTTCCCGTCGCGCCTCCCGCAATAGATGCGAAAAAATTTCGAGCAGCCATGGAAAGGGACAAAAAAGTACAGGCGAAGCAGCTCAGATTCGTGCTCCTTAAATCAATTGGCGAGGCTTGTATCGGCACAGACTATTCAGAGTCGCTGCTGAACGAGGTTCTCCACAAAGCCGGCTTATAGCCAGGCGATGGACACACTGAAACCTTACGCGGCGCACGAGGAACAGAGCCTCGGGCGCCGATATGATGAACCGAAAGCTCCGTATCGCGGGGAGTTTCAGAGAGACCGGGACAGGATTATTCATTCGACGGCGTTCCGCCGGCTCGTGTACAAGACACAGGTATTCGTGAATCACGAGGGTGACCTTTATCGCACGCGGTTGACGCACTCCCTGGAAGTTGCGCAGATTGGCCGGACGGTCGCACGCGCACTCGGACTCAACGAGATGCTGACGGAAGCGATATGCCTCGCTCACGATCTGGGCCACACGCCTTTCGGCCACGCCGGACAGGACGCGCTCAATGCCCGCATGAAGGATTTTGGCGGCTTCGAGCATAATCTTCAGTCGCTGCGCGTCGTCGACGAACTCGAAGCGAAGTACGCGAGTTTTCACGGGCTCAATCTGACTTATGAAACTCGCGAGGGAATACTCAAGCACTGCTCGAAAAAGAACGCCCGCGAGCTCGGTGAAATCGGTAAGCGCTTTCTCGAGAGAAAGCAGCCAGGACTCGAGGCGCAGCTCGCGAATATTGCCGATGCAATCGCATACAACAACCATGATGTCGATGATGGTTTTCGCGCGGGCCTTCTAAGTCTTGAGCAACTGTGCGGGGAACGACTGTTCGACGATCAATACCAGGCCGTTCAGGCAGAACACCCGGGTCTCGAAGATCGCCGTCTGATCTACGAGATCATCCGTCGCATGATCAACACTGTGGTAACCGACCTGATTGATCAGACAGCATCACGTCTCAACGAACTCAGGCCATCATCGATAGACGATATCAGATCCGAGAGCGCGCCGATCGTTGGTTTTAGTGATGAGATCTTCGAGAAACACAGCGATCTGAAGAGCTTCCTGAACAGGAATCTTTATCATCACGAGAAAGTGTTGGGCATGGTTGGCGAGGCGAAAGGCATGATCGAGATGCTCTTCGATCGTTACATGACTGATCCTGAAGAGATGCCTGCCGAGTTCGCGGGCCGTGCTGCCACTGATGATGGAGATCAGACTGGCAAGGCGCGCGTCGTAGCCGACTACGTTGCCGGCATGACGGATCGCTTCGCAATCGCCGAATACGAGCGGCTCTCTTGATTCGCCCGTCAGGACGGGGTCCTACGACACGTCGAGCAGCACCTGTTGGAGCCCGTCCTGACGGGCGATATTTCAAAGGTCGATAAGCGCTACGAATGATAGAATGCGCCGCGGCCCGTCTGGAGAAACAAACACGTGACAGGACAATCGATACCCGCCAACGAGCGACTGATCTTCGCCATGGACGTGCCGGAGTGCGACCAGGCCAAAGCGCTCGCAGAAGATCTGGGCGAGGCAGTCACTTTTTACAAGCTTGGCCTGGAACTTATGATGAGCGGCGGCTATTTCGAGTTGATGGAATGGATGCTCAAGCGGAACAAGAAAGTATTCGCGGACCTGAAGTTCTTCGACATTCCAGCGACGGTCGGTTCCGCAGTGCGACAGCTAAAGGATCGTGGCGCAAGTTTTCTTACCGTGCACGGCAACCAGTCCATCATGGAGGCTGCGGCCGAAAACAAAGGCAATAATCTGAAGGTGCTCGCGGTGACGGTCTTGACGAGCCTCGACAGGGGCGATCTCGATGACCTTGGTTTCGACTGTGACGTCGAGGCGCTGGTCGTATCCAGAGCACGCCGCGCATTCGAGGCAGGATGCGACGGCGTCATCTCATCCGGACTCGAAGTCCCGATGTTGCGCGAACATGTCGATAACAAGCTGCTGGTCGTTACACCGGGTATCCGGCCGGTCGATAATCGTCCAGTCGGCGATCAAAAGCGCGTCGTTACCGTGGAGAAAGCATTTTCCAGCGGGGCGGACTACATCGTTGTCGGCAGGCCGATCCGCGACGCCGAAAGCCCTCGTGCCGCGGCCGAGTCGATTCAGCAGACGATCGCGGCCCGGTGCTGACATGACGCCGCTAAAAAATGATTTATTGATTCGGGCACTCTTGCGTCAGCCGGTGCCGCGCACACCGGTTTGGATAATGCGTCAGGCGGGCCGCTATTTGCCGGAGTATCGGGAGATCAGGGCAAAGGCAGGCGACTTCATGAGCCTTTGCACTAACCCCGAGCTCGCCTGCGAGGTTTCGCTGCAACCGTTAAGACGCTTCGATCTGGATGCTGCAATCGTGTTCTCCGACATTCTGACGATTCCGGACGCGATGGGCCTGGGACTATATTTCGAAACAGGCGCAGGGCCGCGATTCGAAAGACCGGTGAACACTGTTGCGGACATAAAGAAGCTCGCGGTGCCGGATGTTGGCGAGAAGCTTGGCTACGTACTCGATACCGTCGCGCTCATCCACCGTGAACTCGATGACGAGGTGCCGCTGATCGGGTTTGCAGGAAGCCCCTGGACGGTTGCTACCTATATGGTGGAAGGCAGATCGAGCAGGGAGTTCGAGAAAATCAAGGCCCTGGTGGCGGACGAACCGGTAATGTTGGAGACACTGTTAAACGTTGTTGCCGAAACAACCATCGAGTATCTCAACGCCCAGATAGAGTCTGGTGCGCAAGCCGTTATGATCTTCGATACCTGGGGTGCGGTGCTCGAGGCGGATGATTACCGACGGTTTTCGCTGTCCGCCATGCAGAGGATACTGGACGGGCTAAACCGCCAGAAGTACGGCCACACCATTCCGATCATCCTGTTCACGAAAGGTGCCGGAGCGCTGCTCGCCGATTTGGCCGATACTGATTGTGATGCGCTGGGAGTCGACTGGACCACAGATCTTGAAACGGCCCGCGAGCTGACCGGCGATAAGGTCGCATTACAAGGGAACCTGAATCCAGCCGTGCTACGGGAGTCGCCGGAGGTCATTGAGGCGCGAGTAGCAGAAGTGCTGCAAAGCTACGGCCAGGGTCCGGGGCACGTATTCAACCTGGGGCACGGAATAACGCCGGACATAGACCCCGACCACCTGGGCGTAGTAATCGATGCTGTGAGAAAACTAAGTCCGCAGTACCACTAATAACAAATACGTATTCCTGCTGCCGGGCACCACAATCACTTCAGTTCGATCTCCAGCAGGCTGCACTGCTCGATGACGCTGGCAGTAACGCCGCCATGGGTTTCGGCAGGCGCCCAAACGGGTTCACCGAATTTGTACGATCGCATTCGGGTGCCGCCCTCTCCGTCATTCTCGAGCCAGGCGCAGGGATTGAGGTAAACGATAACGCGATCCGGATGAGTATGCATCGGCGGTGTTTCGCCGTTTCGAATCGTTGCCCTCAGTATCCGGACCTTGTCATTTTCAAACGCAACGTCGTACATGTGCGGTGCGACGCGCACTGGATCCAAAGCCGATGGTATTGCCGCCGTACCCGCCACGAACAGCAACAGTAACAGCGGCAACCGATATTTTGCGTTGCTCTTTCGCATGGTTGACCTCGTCAATGTTCGAGCGCCCGTCGGGCGACGGTTCGCGATCAGTCTGTCGGACGGATCACTCTTCACGTAACGCGCGTCTCAGTATCTTCCCGACATTCGTCTTCGGCAGATCGTCGCGGAATTCGATTTCTTTGGGCACCTTGTACCCGGTCAGGTTTTCCCGGCAGTAACGCATGATATCGTTGGCGGTGACTGACTCGTCGCTCTTTACGACATAAAGCTTGACGATTTCCCCCGATCTTTCGTTGGGTATGCCGATGGCGGCAGCCTCGAGCACGCCGTCCATCTCGACGACAACGCCCTCGATCTCGTTCGGATAAACATTGAAACCGGATACGAGAATCATGTCCTTCTTGCGATCCTCTATATAGATGAATCCGCCCTCATCCATGCGACCAATGTCTCCGGTGCGGAACCAGCCGCCCGGCAACATGACTAAAGCCGTTTCCTCCGGCCTTTGCCAGTACCCCTCCATGACCTGCGGGCCCCGTATGCAAATCTCTCCCAGCTCTCCGAGTGGAACATCGGCACCGTCATCGTCGCAAATACGGACTTCGGTCGACGGAATTGGCAAGCCGATCGTGCCCGTGAATTCCTCACTTTGCAGAGGAACGACGATCGCGGTCGGCGACGTCTCAGTCAGGCCATAGCCTTGAATGATTGTCGTGCCCGTAACCTCTTTCCATTGTCTTGCGACTGCCTCCTGAACAGCCATGCCACCGCCGATGGTGAGTCGCAGGGAGGTAAAATCCAGATCGGCAAATCCGCGCGTATTCAAGAGTGCGGTGAAAAGCGTATTCACACCGGTGAAATAAACGAATTGGTGACGGGAAAGCTCTTTGACGAACGCGGGAAAATCTCTTGGATTAGTAATTAATATGTTTTCGCCGCCTTTATGCATTATCGCCAGACAATTGCTCTGTAAAGAGAAGATGTGATAGAGCGGCAATGCGGTAATGGCGACCAACGGGACTGCATCATCGAAAACCCCCGCTTCCCAGGCTTTCGCCTGGTGCACGTTGAACACCATGTTGCGATGGCTAAGCATCGCGCCCTTGGCAAGCCCCGTGGTGCCGCCTGTATATTGCAACAACGCAATGTCGGCATAACCGAGTTCGACCGTGACAAGTTCACCGTGCCGCCCGGTCTTGAGGGCCGATCGCAGCTTGACGCTGTGCGGAAGGGAATAGGGCGGAACAGCTTTCCTGATTCGCTTCAGCACGAAGTTGATCAGGATATTATTCGGAAACTTCAGAAGATCGCCAACCTGAGTGGTGACAACATGGTCCACGCCGGTTTCGTCGATAACGTCCTCAAGCGTATGGGCGAAGTTATCGAGAATGACAATGCATCTGGCGCCCGAATCGGTCAACTGATGTTTCAGCTCGCGGGGCGTATATAAAGGGTTGACGTTAACGGCGACCAGGCCCGCGCGAAAAATTCCGCACAGGACCACCGGGTACTGCAGCACATTGGGCAGCATGATTGCCACCCGTTCACCCTTGATGAGACCCAGGGTCTGTTGCAGATAACAGGCGAATTGCATCGACAATTTATCAAGATCGCGGTAGGTCAAAGTCGTGCCCATGTTTGTAAAACACGGGCGATCCGGGAACGCCGTCAATGCCGAATCAATCAGGTCCCGGACAGACTTGGCCTCGGGCGTTGGAATTTCCTCGGGTACGCCGTCCGGGTAGGACTCAAGCCAGATTTTGTTCACGTTATCCGCTTCCTCGATGAAGCAGGCTCTCTAGGTTGTCGTATTTGCCTGTTCAAGTGCTTGCTGAATTATAGGCCAGGCGTTGTCGAGAAGTATCGGTTGTGCGTTGGCGTTGGGATGAATACCGTCGTCCTGCATCAGATCCTCGTCCGTTGCGATGCCGTCCATGAAAAACTCGATCCACGGAACATCGAGTTCACTCGCGAGCTCGCGATAGACATTCTCGAACGCCCGCGTATAGCGGACACCATAGTTAGGGGGTATGCGGATGCCGAGAAGGACAACCGCGGCGCCGCTGGATTTGCTGCTTTCGATGATAAACCTGAGATTGCGCCTCATGCGCTCCGTGGGAATCCCGCGCAGGCCGTCGTTGCCGCCCAGTTCGAGAATGACGACTGATGGCCCGAAGCGCTCGAGGGCGCTGTGAATGCGGCTGGCGCCGCCCTCGGTCGTGTCCCCGCTTATGCTGGCGTTCACCACCTGATGTTCGTACCCTTGTCCCTGCAGCCGGGATTGCAACAAAGCGGTCCACGATTGGTCAACGTCGATGCCGTAGCCCGCGCTCAGGCTGTCGCCGAACACCAGAACGGTTGGCGCTTCCGCAGCCCACGCGGGGATGGCAAGCAGAAACAAGAAAAGGGTCACCAATTTTCGCATGTCGAACCAATCAGCTAATGACGAAACGGTGCTGGCCGCGGAAAACGTCACCAAGCAGGTTATCAGCCCGGAAGGCAGTCTGACCATTCTTTCCGATGTCAGCTTCAGTGTGAACAAAGGAGAATCGATCGCGATTGTCGGTGCTTCAGGGGCAGGGAAATCCACACTGCTGGCCTTGTTGGCCGGGCTTGATCTGCCCACGGAAGGCCGGATCTGGCTGAATGGCGTCAATCTCACCGACCTGGATGAGGATGGCCGGGCGGACGTCAGGGCGACAAATGTGGGTTTCGTGTTTCAGTCGTTTCACCTCGTGCCGTCGTTAAACGCCCTTGAGAATGTCATGTTGCCGCTCGAGTTGGCCGGCAGGGAGAGGCCCCGACAAGCGGCCTCGGAAATACTCGAACAAGTCGGTCTGGCCGATCGCTGGAGCCATTATCCGGCCCAGCTTTCCGGTGGGGAAAAGCAGCGCGTGGCGATTGCCAGGGCCTTTGCAACCGAGCCGGCAGTTCTGTTTGCCGATGAACCGACGGGCAACCTCGATAGTCGTACCGGCGATCATGTAATGGATCTGATGTTCGAGCTGAACAAGACCTCATCGACAACGCTGGTTCTCGTCACGCACGATCAGGCGCTCGCGGCGCGCTGCGAGCGCAAAATCGGTCTCGATGCGGGCCGCCTCGTCTCCGACGACAAGGCGGCCACATGAAGGCCCTGACCTATGCAATACGAGGTTTCGGGCGCGAACTGCGTACCGGAGAAGTCCTTGTGCTGCTCGCGGCGGTCGCGCTTGCCGTGGCCGCACTGACGGCAGTCGGATTTCTGACAGATCGGATCGGGCGGGGGGTCGCGAGACAGGCCAACGAAGTACTCGCTGCCGACCTTCGCCTACGCTCGCCGGACCCCGTGCCCGGGGAATGGCGTGACGCCGCCCTGGAGTACGCGCTGCGAACCGCCGAAACACAGACTTTTCCAAGCGTTGTTTTTGGCGGTGATTTGAGCGCGCTTGCCACCATAAAAGGTGTTAGCGATAACTACCCACTCCGCGGCAGCGTTCGTGTTTCGGACCGCTTGTTCGGAGAACAGCGCGTCGTCGACAGCATCCCGTCGCCGGGCAACGTCTGGGCAGATGGTGCATTGATGGCGCGTCTCGGGCTCGGCGTTGGTGACTACGTAACGGTGGGCAAATCGGATCTCAGGGTCGATGCAGTTCTGACATATCGTCCGGACCAGTCAATAGGTTTTGCGTCGCTGGCGCCGTCTTTGCTTGTTAACTTAGCCGACCTGCCGGCGACCGCACTGATCAACGAAGGCAGTCGAGTTGGCTATGCCCTTCTCGTTGCCGGGGATGAGTCCGCCGTCGCCGAGTTTTATGCGGCGGTCGAAGACGAGTTGCCGGAGTCGGTTCGCGTACGCAACCAGGAGGACAGCAGCCAGCGGGCGATGAATGCGACTGACCGAGCGCAGAGGTTTTTGTCTCTGACAGCAGTAATCAGCCTGTTACTGAGCGCGGTCGCGATTGCCATGTCGGCGAGAAGATTTGCACATCGCCGAATGGATACTGTCGCTTTAATGAAAAGCCTGGGCGCAAAGCAGCGCTTCGTTATCTCTGTAAGCTCCGTGCAGATCGTGATGCTCGGCGTTCTCGGGGTCCTGATTGGCAGCGCCGTCGGGTACGCGGTCGAAAACGGCTTGACGATGATACTTGCTGACCTGTTTGCAGGCGAACTACCGGGTGCCAGTCTCAGACCAGTAGGCCTGGCAAGCGGCAGCGCGCTGATACTGCTCGTTGGATTTGCACTGCCATCGCTTATTCAGCTTCGTAACACCCCACCGTTGCGCGTCTTGCGCCACGATGAAATGCCGCCGCCACCATCACGGGTGTTCGTCGCCGGCACCTCACTGATCGCTGTGGCCCTGCTTCTTTATCTTACAATCGGTGATGCGTTAATGCTGTTTATTGTGCTCGGCGGCATGCTTGTCATTTCTGCAGCGCTATATGGTGTCGGACGCCTGCTGGTCTCGGCCATGGGCCATTCGCGCGGCGGCGTTGGCATTGCGTGGCGATACGGCCTTGCAAATGTTTCGCGACGAGGGCGCGACAGCGCGGTACAGGTTGTGGCTTTTGGTCTTGGGCTCACGGTCTTGTTGCTGCTCACATTCGTGCGAACAGATTTACTTGAAGGGTGGCGACGCACGCTCGATGAAGATGCGCCCAATCATTTCGTGATCAACATTCAAGCGCACGAGCGGGGCTCGATAGCGGAAATTTTCCAGAGCGACGGCATTGCCGCGCCGCGATTCGTGCCGCTCGTCAGGGCACGCATGACAGAGATAAATGGTGAGTCAGTCAAGACGCGCGTGTATCCGGCGGAGGATGGCCGCTGGATGGCAAACCGCGAGCAAAATCTGAGCTGGGCTGAGTCCTTGAGCCCGAGCAATGAAATTGTTGAGGGCACGTGGTGGCCACCGGACTATCAGGGCGAGCCACTCGTTTCCCTGGAAGAAGAGGCGGCCACGGAACTTGGCGTGGCATTGGGCGATAAGCTGAGCTTTCTGGCCGCCGGTCAGGAAATTGCACTGACAGTATCGAGTATTCGACATGTCAACTGGGATTCATTTCAGCCAAATTTCTTCATGGTTCTTTCACCCGGCGCGCTGGACGGTTATCCGACGACGTTTGTTGCCAGCCTGAAAATCGAGGAACAACAAGATAATGTCTTGCTGCGACTCGTTCGTGCGCACCCCAGCGTCTCGGTCATCGACCTGGAAGCAATTCTGGAGCAGGTCAGGGGAATTATCGACAAGGCAAGTCTCGCCGTACAGGTGGTGTTTGCTTTCACAATTGCGGCCGGTGTCGCGGTACTGTTCGCGGCAGTTCAATCGACGATCGATGAGCGGCGGTTCGAGAGCGCACTTCTACGGGCGCTTGGTGTCAGGCGCCGGACTGTTTTGGCCGGCGTATTGACGGAATTTGCCGCGCTGGGCTTCGCAGCAGGGCTTCTTGCGTCGGCAGGCGCCTCCATACTGGCCGCCGTCATCGCCGTACAGCTATTCGATCTCGACTACAGCTTTAATTCCATGTTGTGGGTAGGTGGTTTGGCGGGTGGGATCGTTCTTGTGTGCGCGAGCGGCTTTGTTGCGGTGCGCGGCGCAATAAATGCGCCGCCGATCGATGTATTGCGCGCAGCATAAAGGCCCCGGTAGTGAGTGAGGTATCCAACAGGCTATCGTGCGGGGCGGTAATCGTTCGCAACACAGACGCCGGATGGTTGACCCTGATGTTAAGGGCCTATCACAACTGGGACTTCCCTAAAGGGATCTGTGAGGCAGGCGAATCGCCGATCGATGCAGCCGTTCGAGAAGTCGGCGAAGAAACGAGTATTACCGATCTGGAATTCGAGTGGGGCGAACGCTTCATGGAGACCGGTCCATATAGTCGCGGCAAGATTGCACGCTACTATCTGGCCAGGACGAATCAGGAGTCGGTCGAAATGGGCATAGCGCCCGAACTGGGCCGCCCGGAACATCACGAATTTCGCTGGATCGATTTTGACAAGGCCTTCGATCTATCGGCGCCTCGTGTTCGCCTGGTCGTGCAATGGGCTCGTCAAATCATCGGCACGTAATTGGGGACAGGCCCCGGGGTCTGTCCCCAGTTAAACAACGCGGTTTCTTTTTTCGCCCTTGAGAAACGCTGCAACGTTTGCCGCAAGCTCGTTGATTGCGTTCTGCCGTGCTTCCCTTGTTGCCCAGGCAACATGCGGTGTGACTATCAGATTCGGCCCGTCGTAGTCGAGAAGCGGATTGCCATCGGCAGGCGGTTCGTGTGGCAATACATCGATGGCGGCCGCGCCAATTTGCCCGGTGCCCAGCGCGGCTGCCAGTGCCGCAGAGTCGATCAGCCCACCACGCGCTGTATTAATTAGAATGGCATCGGCCTTCATCATTCGAAACTCTTCTTCGCCAAACAGGTTTTTCGTGTCATCACTCAGCGGACAGTGCAGAGTGATGACATCTGCAATACCGAGCATCTCGCGAAAGTCTGTCCTGCCGTCATCATGTTTCGCGGATATTCCCGGCCGCCTTGCGATGAGAACGGTCATGCCGAAGTCTCGGGCAATCTTTTCAACACCGCGGCCAAGCACTCCATGGCCAACGATGCCGAGGGTCATGCCGGACAGCTCTCTGATTGGATACTTGAGCATGCAAAATTCATCCGACTCCTGCCATTCACCGCTCCGTACAATTTCCGCGTACCGGCTGATGTTGTGTGTGAAATTCAGAAGCACGGCGAAGACATGCTCCACTACTGACTGGGTGCAATATGCGCGAATGTTGCAGACGGCTATGCCGTACTTGTCTGCTCCGGACAAGTCGACATTATCTGTGCCTGTTGCAGTGAGACCGATGAAGCGAAGTGACTTTGCACCACCCAACGTCTCGTCGTCAAACCTGATCTTGTTCGTGAAGACGAATTGCGCGTCCTTGACTCGCTCTGCGGTCAGCTCTTCCGGCGTGACATCGAAGAACTTCAGGTCGGGCAGCAGATCGGTGAGGGGTGATGGATCGAGATCGTCGGGACCCATCGTCGCGAAGTCAAGAAACACGGCTTTCATGGTTTTTTCAGTTATTCTTCATTGCGGAAACACCGACGATGAACGATGAATTTTGGAAACGCAAATCGCTGACAGAGATGACGCCTGAAGAGTGGGAGTCTCTTTGTGATGGTTGCGCACTTTGCTGTCTCCAGAAAATCGAAGACGAGGACACGGGCGAGGTGCATTTTACGGATATTGCGTGCCGGCTGCTGGACATCAGTACATGCCGGTGCACCGACTACCAGGCCCGGGTAAAAAGGGTCCCTGACTGTCTCGAGCTCGCGGCCGATAAGCCGGAGCTTTATCGCTGGCTGCCGGCAAGCTGTGCGTATCGCCTGCTCGCCGAAGGCCAGGATCTGCCCGCATGGCATCCCCTGAAAACCGGCGATCCGGATTCCGTGCACGAGGCCGGGATATCGGCCAGGGGCAGGGTCGTTTCCGAGACCGAGACCGAAGAGTGGTCGGTCCTCTGGCGTCTCAGCGGGTAGTTTCGAAAATCAGAAAATCAGGGGTCGAACCGCTAAGGCGGCTTAGCGGTTCGACCCCTAATGCTCTTTAGCGGTTCGACCCCTAATTCTTGACCCCTAATGCTCTAACCGGTGTTTTGCAGACCCTGCGCGATCCCGTTCACGCTGGCGAGCAACACCGAGAATAATTGCTCATCCTCGTAGTTCGATGCGCGCCATCGTTCGAGCAAGTCAACCTGCATGAAGCTCATTGGATCGATGTAGGGGTTCCTGAGCATAATTGAGCGCTGCAATGTGGTGTCGCCGTCAAGCAATGCTTCGTGCCCCGAGAATTCGAGTATGAGATCGCGAGTCAGTTCGTATTCCTTTTCGATTATCGGAAAAAACTCGTCATGCAGGTCGCCGGCAAGCTCGGAATAGAGCCTTGCTATGGACAAGTCCGCTTTTGCGAGAACCATTTCGGCGTCCGAGGTAAGTGCTCGCATGAAATACCACTCGCGAAACATGTCCGCGAAAGCTGCAGCATCGAATTCTTTGGATGCGGCTTTCAATCCTGTCCCGAAACCGTACCAACCAGGCAATACGTACCGGCTTTGAGTCCAGGCGAACACCCATGGAATCGCTCTAAGGTCTTCGACGCCTTCACCTGTACGTCTGGCCGATGGCCGTGACCCGATTCTCATCCGCTCGATCAGATCGATCGGCGTTGCTTGCCTGAAGTATTCATAGAACCTCGGGTTCGCGTAAATCAGGTCGCGATAAGCACGACGGCTTTCACGCGCGATGACATCCATCATCGCGTGCCACTCGGGCATGTCGTTGCCGCGATGTTGCGGCATGGCCGTGGCCAGTGCCACCGAGCCGGCGGTCTGCTCCAGGGTGCGCAGAGCGATGCCCCGCAGGCCGTACTTTTCGTTGATGATCTCGCCCTGCTCGGTGACGCGGAGGCGGCCGTTGACCGTGCCGGGCGGGGCGCCGAGAACGGCCGCATGCGTCTTGCTGCCGCCGCGGCTGATAGAGCCGCCACGTCCGTGGAACAGGGTAAGTTCGATGTCCTTTTCTGATACGGACGCCGCCAACGCCACCTGTGCGTTTTGCAGGGCCCAGCGCGCCGACGCCAGGCCACTGTCCTTGTTGCTGTCGGAATAGCCGATCATCACCATCTGCCGGTCTTTGCGAAACCTGAGGTGCTCACGGTAGATGTCATTTGCGAGCAGGTCGTCCAGTATCTGCGGGCCCTTCGCCAGGTCGTCGACGGTTTCCAGCAATGGCGTTATGTCGAGCGGTATCTCCTCCCGGCGGGTGTGTAGTTGTCCCCAGAAAGCCAGCAACAGCACTGACAAAATGTCATCCGCGCCCTGCGTCATGCTGATGATGAATGGACCGATCGCGTGTTTACCATACTTGCGACGGCAAGAAGCAATAGCCTGAAAAACCGCGAGGGTTTTGCGCGCCTGTACCCCCTGGGCGTTGACGGGGGACTCCCTGGTTTTCAACGCTGTCTCAATACGGCTGAGCCGCTCCTGTGGGCTCCAGTCGAGCCAGTCGGCTTCGCCCAGACACTCACCGACCACCTGACGGTGAACGAGCGCATCCTGTCTCACATCCAGCGTGACCAGATGGAAGCCGAATGTCCTGATTCGCCTGAGCAGGCGGCGAACGGCAAAAAGGCCGGCATGTTCGCCTTTGTTTGCTATGAGGCTGCTCTCGATCATGCAAATATCAGCCTCGAACTGACCCGCCTTCTCGTAGGGATAGACGTCGTCGTCGTAGGTTGCCTGCAAGCGTTGCTCAATCAGCCTGAGGAGGACCCTGTAAGGCATGTCCCTGTGTCTTGACGGCACAGCGTGATACGCATTCGGAAAAATGTGGCTGTACTCATCCACTTTTTCCTGAATAGCCTTGTCTATATTTACTCGCTGGCTCGACTGACTTAATTTGCCCGAAAGTCTCGCGCATTCATCGTAATAGAGGTTGAGAATCAGCGACCTTTGTCTCGCCATCGTCGCGCGGATGGTTTTCGCGTTGACGTTCGGGTTACCGTCCATGTCGCCACCGACCCACGATGCGAAGCTGACGAGGTTGGGCACGTTTAGAGATCGCGCCTCCTCGCCATAAATGCGTATGGCCGCGTTCTCGATGTCTTCATAAAACGGGGGCATCGAAGGATAAAGAACGTCCGTTACAAAAAAGAGCACGTGCTCGAGCTCGTCCGAGACGCTCATCTGCTCAGACGGGTGTTCGTCCGTTTGCCAGCCCGTCGTTATTTCGAGTTTGATGTTCTCCAGGGAAACATGCATCTCCTGCGCCGTCATCGTCGGGTTCAACATATCGATCAGGTGCCGCACGATCTTTTGTTCCTTTCTTAGAATCGTGCGTCGCGTCGGTTCCGTGGGATGTGCCGTGAATACGGGCTCTATACGCATCCGGTTCAGCAGGTCCTGAAGCGCATCCAGGCCGAAACCGGCGGCCTTCAGTTTTACGAGGGTCTCTTCGAGACCGCCCGGCTGGAATTGACCTGCTTCCCGGAGGTACTCCCGGCGCCTCCTGATCCGGTGTACTTTCTCGGCTATGTTGACCACCTGAAAATAGGTCGAGAACGATCGAATGACCTCCATCGCCAACGACAGATCGAGGTTCTTGACGATGTCGGCCAGTTCTTCGCCGGGTTTCTCGTTACCCTCGCGCCGCCGGATCGAACGCAATCGCGCGTTCTCTACGAGCTCGAACAGCTCGTCGCCGCCCTGTTCTTTTAAGAGTTCGCCGACGAGGGCGCCAAGCGTGTGCACATCATGCCGTAACGCCTGGACCTTATCCTCAAAGGTTATGTCCTGTCTGCGCAGTGCTCTTGGCATGATCTTGTCCGGACTTTTTCAATCGCGAAAGTTTTCGTATTGCAATGGCAAGTCGACGGCTGTGTCTTTGAGCAGGCTGATGACAGACTGGAGATCATCTCGCTTCTTGCCGCTCACCCGAAGCTTGTCGCCCTGGATCGCTGTCTGCACCTTCAGCTTGCTGCTTTTTACTGTTTTAACGAGGCTCCTTGCGAGCGGCATGTCGATTCCTTTGCGCAGAACAACTTCTTGCCGCGCCTGGCCGCCCGTAAGCACGGGTTCTTCTTCCTTCATGCAGCCTATATCGACGCCTCGTTTTGCGAGTTTCTGGCGAAGGATATCCAGCATTTGCTTAAGCTGAAAATCAGATTGTGTCGTGAGCGTGAGCAACTGCCCTTCAAGCTCAAACTTTGAGCCCGTTCCCTTGAAATCAAAACGCGTGCTGACTTCGCGGTTCGCCTGATCGACAGCGTTGCTTGCTTCGTGTGCGTCAAATTCGCTAACTACATCAAACGATGGCATGTGTTCGATCCTCTTTTATGTTTCCTGACCATTTCCGGCCTCGAGCTCATCGAGCGAGGCCGATATCGGTTCGGTGAAGGTGTGCTCCGCGTCCAGGCTGACCAACGCGTGGATAGGTGCAGTGCCGTCGGCGGATAGTCCTACCGAGTAGTCTGTATCGATAGTGGCCGGCGCTTCCTGATTGGTCCATGAATCGAGCAATGATCTAAAACTCATGTCGTGGCCCTTGCTTGTCCGTCCTCGCAGGCAGGTGGGGCGCCGCGACAATAGCAAAAACTCCGCAAGCTGCCCAGTTAGTTAGGCGGCATAGGGCCGCAAATCAGATGACAATGCAAAAAAGTCCAGGGACGGACCGGTATGTTACAAAAATCAACAGCATTTGATGCTCTTCCAGCTCGGCAGCAGACCGACCGGCGCACGCCAGGATCGGTAACAGGCATTGCCTGTAGCCTGGTGGCGAGCTTGCGCGGCCTGGGCCTCCGGCCGGGCCTGCTGCCGGGCGAGTCTGGTGTTACGGCCGGTGGTGCAGATCTGCAGGTGTGGCCACGGGAGCTCGGCCGATCTGACCTGGCAGCGGAGCACTTCCTGCACCGCGTCGCCGCGCTGATTGACGGCGGCATACCGGTTACGCTGTCGCTGAGAGAGCTGGGTCCGTGCGACAGCGGCATCCAGGTTCTCGAAGACTTTTGTTCTCGTCTGCGGAACTCCCTGGGCGCGGACAAACCGCGGATGTCGAAAATCGGCCTCAGTCTGCGTTCCCATCAGATACCGCTTCAGGCTTACTTGCTGATTTCGCGCACGCTGCTTGGGAGCGGGCCGCGATACGTGATCCTGGACAGCCTGCAGATGCAGCGTCACAAGAACGACAGGGTTCAGGAGGAAACGGACAGGAACTGGTCGTTTCTGTGGCGCCAGCGAAAATCGGAGGCCTCTTTGATACCCGCTTACGGAGCGGGCGTCAGGACAGGCTGTCCACTCCTGGGCGATGAAGCTGCAGAAGCCATACTGCCACTCCACGGCATGCAGGTGCCCGCGGGCTCCGCCTGGTTGCCAATCAGTCTGCACCTGGCGCGCTTTGCAGATGGCAACGGACAGATCAACTGGCCGCTGTTGCAAACCGCACTTGAAGGCTGCATCGACCTCGGCGATCAGTTGCTGGACGTCCTTAGCTGGCCGACGGCCTGTCAGCGGAGCGACGCATGGTTGAACCGCAGACTTGGTATTGTAATTAGCGGTATTGGCGACCTGGTTCGACAACGCGGTGTGGATCCTGCCGGCCTCAAATGCCTGCAATGGCTCGACGAGACCATTCTGCGAATACGAAAAACCCTGTGGGACCGATCGCGGCTTATCGCCGGCCAGACCGACTTGTTGCCGGCACTGGCACGCTCGGATCCGTCGAAGGACCTGTGTGACCACTCACACAGACAAAACTGGCAACGCCGGTGGCGTCTGGCCCTTGCAAATTCGGCCGTAAGTCATCGAAACTTGCTGGTCATGTCACCGTATTCGGTGCTGCCGGAAGGAGGCGACGTCGAGGCGGGCTTTACCGATCTCCTGCCGGTCCTGGCGCATGCCGATGCTTATGCGTTTGCCGGCCAACCGCCCCTGAGTGGCTGGAATATTGAAGCGTTTAAGAGCTTTCACAGCAGGGCATGGGCCATTATGCAACGTCGAAATGCCCGTTCGCTCATTGCGGCCGGGGTATGAACTGATATACGGTCTATCGGCTGAGGAATTTCCGGGGACAGCATACCTGGCTCAAAGCGGTCAGGTTCAGATCATTCGGAGCGTTCCGGGTGTCAAGTACACTGGCGCCGGAAATAATTGACAGAGTTGCGTTGCGTGATGACGCAATAAACCCTGAGTTCGCGAGGATCCGTTGCACCAGATAACACCAGATGCTCACGGGATTGCTGTCCTGCTGCTTACCGTAGTAGCCCTCTTCCTGTTTACGCGTGACCGCATTCCGCTCGAATCCTCGAGCCTGGGAATTCTCATTGTGCTCGTCGCGGGTTTTCAGCTCTTTCCCTACGTGGGCGATGGCGTTCCCGTCGGACCGGTCGAGTTTTTTGCCGGATTTGGCAATGAGGCACTGATAACGATCTGCGCGCTGATGATTGTCGGCAAGGCGCTCGAGACGACTGGCGCGTTGCAGCCGTTGGCAACGATCGTTGGGCGCGCATGGTCAACGCGACCGGTACTTGCCTTACTTGTCACGCTGGTGGCCGCAGCCGTGCTCAGCGCATTCATGAACAACACGCCCATCGTCGTGTTGCTGATGCCGATACTGGTCGGTGTATCGCTCAGGGTGAAGTTTCCGGTCTCGGGTGTCATGTTGCCGATGGGCCTCGCCACGATAATCGGCGGGATGTCCACGACGATCGGGACCTCGACGAACCTTCTGGTTGTCGGCATTTCGGAAGATCTGGGCATGGAACGCCTTGCGATGTTCGACTTCATGCTGCCTGTCGTCCTCGTCGGTGGCATCGGCCTCGCATTTCTATGGCTGATTGCACCTCGCTTGTTGCCGGAGCGCGATCCGCCGATGGCGGATACCTCGCCGCGAGTGTTTTCGAGCCAGCTGCACATCAAGGAAGGCAGTTTCGCCGACGGCAAGAGTCTTTCCGAAGTACTCGCAAAAACCGATGGGCACATGCGTGTGGACAAGATACAGCGCAGTGAATCCCTGTTCCTTGCCAAATTACCGTCGGTGACGCTGCAGCCCGGTGACCGTCTGTTCGTGAAAGACTCGCCGGATAACCTCAAGCACTTTGAACGCGTTCTCGGTGCAACGCTTTACAACATTTCTGACATCGAGCACCCGGTCGATGAAGATACCCCGCTGGAAGCCGCGGGACAGCAACTCGCGGAAGTGGTCGTGACCCGCGGTTCCCCGTTGCATTTGCGAAGCCTGGCCGCGGCGCGCTTCAGCAGCAGTTTTGGACTATTGCCGCTGGCGGTTCACAGGGCGCGGGCGCCGAGCTCTCAGGTCACCGGTGACCTCAACATGATCCGCCTCCGCGCCGGTGACGTCCTGCTGGTTCAGGGCTCGCGCGAGTCAATCGATAACCTGAAGGCCAGCGGCAACATGCTCGTACTGGACGGCACGACCGACCTGCCGCATACACATCGCGCCAACCGGGCCCTGGCGGCCATGGCGTTCGTGGTACTTGCCGCCGCTGTCGGCATCATGCCGATTTCCGTGAGCGCAATGATCGGCGTCGGACTGATCATGTTAATGGGTTGTTTGACCTGGCGGGATGCAGCACATGCGCTGTCGACGCCGGTGATCATGATTATCGTGACGAGCCTGGCGCTCGGTAAGGCTCTGATGGGCACCGGCATGGCCGACTACCTCGCGATGAGTTTTGTCAATGTTGCCTCGGGCATGGAGATCCCGTTCATATTGAGTGCTTTCATGCTGATTATGGCGATCCTGACCAATGTCGTCTCCAACAATGCCGCAGCCGTCATTGGCACGCCGATTGCAGTTGCGGTTGCCCAGCAGCTGAACGCCAGTCCGGAGCCTTTCGTGCTGGCAGTGCTTTTTGGTGCCAACATGAGTTATGCGACGTCGTTCGGCTACCAGACCAACCTGCTTATCCGAAGCGCCGGCGGATATAAGTCTTCGGACTTTCTAAGGGTCGGCATACCGCTCACGGTCATCATGTGGATCGGCTTCTCACTCATTCTGCCGCTACTCTATGAACTCTGATGACGGTCTATTTCGCTTGACCGTGAGACAAGTCGCGGAGATACTCGGTTCCATGAATACTCGCTACGCGCAAGATCGGAACTGGTCGTGGCTGTCCCCGGGGGAGTGGGCGGCTGGCTGACGTTTAGCAGAGCAAAACGAGCTAACAAGCCCATCTCCGCCAGATCGTGGGGGTGGGTTTTTTTATGGGTAAGGGCATAAATGCAGGCACCTTTCGACATCGCAGCAGATCTGGATACGCCGGTATCGGCGTATCTCAAGCTTCGGGACCTCAAGCCGAGGTTCCTGCTCGAGAGTGTCGAGGGCGGTGAGCGGCTCGCGCGGTATTCGTTCCTTGGCTTCGGCGATGCGCTCGAGGTCCGCCTCGACGGCCAGAAATTGTCGATCGGCGATGAGGTATTCGAGCGCCCGCAGAATCAGACGGACTACCTGAACCTGCTCCGAAAGGCATTGGCGGCAGCACCGAGACCGAAGCCGCTGGTCGAGGGTCTGCCGTTCTCAGGCGGTCTCGTCGGCGTATCCGGCTATGACGTCGCGCGTTTGTTCGAACGGTTGCCGCGAAAAACCACACGGCAAGCCGGTATTCCGGAAGCGGCATTCATTGCGCCGTCATCCACGCTGGTGTTCGACCACCTGACTCGACGCGTTGCCCTGCTGCACGATGGCCCTGCTGCTGAACGCGAAAGCCTGAGAAAGGAAGTGATCAAACTTTTGCGCGGAGCGATACCGTCGAACGGCAATACCATATCGACATCTCCGGCCGTCGGTAGCATGACCGACACGCATTTTGCGGAACGGGTGGAAGCCTGCAAGGAGTACATAGCGGCTGGCGACATTTACCAGATTGTCTTGTCTGTTTTGTTTCGTGGCGAGTCGAACGTCCCGCCGTTCGAGGTCTATCGTGCATTGCGGCTGCTCAACCCGTCGCCCTACATGTTTTTTCTCGAGTTCGGAGATCTGAAAGTAGTCGGGTCTTCACCGGAGGCGCTGGTCAAATTGAACGGCAGAACCGCTTCCCTGAGACCGATCGCCGGCACTATACCGCGTGGAAGAACAGCGGAAGAGGACAAAAACAACGAGATCTCGTTGCTGGGCGATCCGAAGGAGTCCGCCGAACACGTGATGCTGGTCGACCTGGCCCGCAATGACCTTGGGCGCGTCGCGGTGGCGGGCAGCGTGCAGGTCGACCCGTACCGCGCGATCGAGCGATACAGCCACGTAATGCACATCGTCAGCGGCGTGCAGGGCGAGCTGGCTCCTGAATACGATGCGTTCGATTTGTTTGCCGCGAGTTTTCCGGCCGGCACTCTCGTTGGTGCGCCCAAAGTGCGGGCCATGGAAATAATCGAGGAAATGGAAGATGTTGGTCGCGGTCTTTACGCTGGCACGGCCGGTTACTATGGCAATGGCGGTGATATGGACCAGGCGATCACAATCCGCACACTCGTGTTCAACGGCAACGAGTACAGTTATCAGGCTGGCGCGGGCCTTGTCGCAGACAGCGTGCCGGAGCGGGAGTTCCAGGAAGTCCTCGCCAAGAGCGCGATACTTCGCCGGGCCCTCGAGATCGCGGGGGAGGGCTTATGAAGCATGCGGACGTGCGCATCCTGCTGATCGATAATTATGACTCGTTCACGTATAACCTGGTGCAGGGATTTGCAGCGCAGGGAGCAGAGGTCCTCGTCTATCGAAACGACGCGATTGACACCGACGAGGCGCTCGATCTCGAGCCCAGCCACCTTGTAATCTCACCGGGTCCCGGGCGGCCCGAAGATGCCGGTGTGTCGCTCACGATGATCGGCGTGTTCGCGGAAAAAGTACCGGTGCTCGGCGTCTGTCTCGGGCACCAGTGTCTCGTCAGTCACTTCGGTGGCGAGATCGTGCGCGCCGAACGCCTGATGCATGGCAAGACATCCATGGTGAAGCATGACAACAAAACCGTATATGCCGGATTATCCCAGCCGTTCGAGGCCGGCCGTTATCATTCACTGTGCGCAGACCAGGCATCATTGCCGGATGTTCTTGAGCTGACAGCACAGACGGGAAGGGGAGAAATCATGGGTGTGCGACACAAGGAGCTGCCGCTCGAAGGCGTGCAATTTCATCCTGAGAGCGTGCTGACGCCTGAGGGCGATCGATTGATGGATAGCTTCATGCGGATGACAAGTCGATGAGCAATCGTCAATTGCTGGAACGAATCCTCGACGGCGAATCACTGACGGAGTCGGAGGCCGCCGCGCTCATGCACGACCTCGCCGCCGGCGAAATGGCGCCGGCTCTCGCGGGCGCATGGCTGGCCGGCTTGAGGGCGAAAGGAGAGACGGCGGACGAGATACGCGGCTTCGCAATCGCCATGCGCGAACTCGCACTGCATCCCGCGATACCTGACGGCGCGCCGACAGTAGACACCGTCGGCACCGGAGGTGATGGCTCGGGCAGTCTGAACCTGTCTACAGGCACAGGGTTGCTGGCGGCTGCCTGTGGTGCGCGCGTCGTCAAACACGGCAATCGGGCGATCTCCAGCGAATCGGGCAGCGCCGATATGCTGGAGCATCTCGGTATGCCACTGCCGCTCGATGAACAGGCAGTCGTCGATTGCCTGGCTGCCACCAATTTCACGTTTCTGTTTGCGCCGGCCTTTCATCCGGCAATGAAAGCGATCATGCCTGTGCGCGGCGCACTTGGTGTTCGCACCGTCTTCAATCTGCTCGGACCGCTGGTCAATCCTGCGGCGCCACCGTTTCAATTGATTGGCGCGTTCAGCAAAGACACCGCCAGACTCATGGCGGACACGCTGGCAGGTATGCCGATCGAAAGGGCATTTGTCGTGCATGGCGAACCCGGATGGGACGAAGCGACGCCGGTCGGAGAGTTTGTTCTTTACGATACCCGAAGGGGTTCAGTTGAAGAAACCGTAAGAACACCGGAACAGTATGGGCTCAAACGCTGCAAGCCTGAGGATCTGGCCGGCGGCGACGCAAAACACAATGCCGGAGAGCTGATTCGCGTATTCGACAACGAAGACAGGGGGCCACACCGCGATGCCTTGCTGATGGGCACATCGCTCGTGCTGGAAGTGCTCGGCATGGTCGGAGACGCGCAAGAGGGCGTCGACATGGCTGCGGCGGGCATCGACGACGGCGCTGCACGGAAACTGCTCGATGACCTGAAAAGACACTTTGCAGCCGCATGAGCGACTTTCTGAAAACGATGGCCAGAGCAAGCGCTGACAGGGCGTCGGCGGCGCGGGGCTCGCTGCGATCCGCCGACCTGGACCTGCCGCTGGTCCCGCTGCAACTGGGTGCTTTCGAGGTGATCGCCGAGATCAAGAACCGCTCACCGTCGGAAGGAGCGCTCGCCGCCGCGTCTTCGAGTCGCAGCGAGCTGGCGGCTCGATACGTGGAGGGCGGGGCCGCTGTGATATCAGTCCTGACTGAGCCGACACAGTTTGCCGGTGAGCTTGCACATCTGGAGGAGGTCGTCCGCGCTGTCGCGCATGCTTCCGTGCCGGTCATGCGAAAGGACTTTCTTGTCGATCCGATACAGATCCTTGAGGCAAGGGCCGCCGGCGCAAGCGGCGTTCTGCTCATTGTGACCATGTTGTCGGCAAGGCAAATCGAGGACATGCTGAACTGCGCGTACGAACATGCCATGTTCGTCCTGCTGGAGTCGTTCGATGCAGAAGATCTGCAACGCGCGTCGGCATTACTCGATGGGGCCCGGCATCGCGAGCAGGCGGAGCGCGGCAGCTTGCTCTTCGGCGTTAACACGCGGAACCTCCGTACATTGCATGTCGACCCGGAACGCTTGAAAACGCTTGGGCCGCGTTTGCCGCAAGGATATGCGTGTGTTGCCGAAAGCGGCCTGCATAATGGGCACGATGCGGCCGCAGCGGCAGGTTGGGGATATAGCCTGGCACTCGTCGGCACAGCACTGATGCGCAGCCCGGATCCCGGACAACTGATTCAGGAAATGCTGACGGCCGGCCGCGAAAGGAGAGCCGCGTGAAGCCACGCGATGAGTTTTTAGGAACGCCGTGTCCTGCCTGATCAAAATCTGTGGATTGAAGTACGCAGCATCCGTGGATGCTGCGGTAGAAGCGGGTGCCGATGCAGTCGGTTTCGTGTTCGCGAAATCGGTACGGCAGGTGACGGTGCGGCACGCGACATTCATAGCCGCAAACGTACCGGAGCACATACTGCGTGTTGCCGTCATGAAGCACCCGAGTGTCGAAGAATGGGAGGAGGTGCAAACGATTTTCTGCCCGGACATCCTGCAGACGGACGCAGAAGACTTTCGGTACCTGGAGGTGCCGGACGACATCACGAAATGGCCGGTCATTCGGGAAGGAAAGGTTCCCGGGAACGGAGACCTGCCGGGCACGTTTGTTTATGAAGGCGTGGAAAGCGGCCAGGGCGCGACTGTTGACTGGAGCATCGCTGGCAAACTCGCAGAACGCGCCAGGCTGATACTGGCCGGTGGACTCGGCCCCGAGAATGTTGCTGCTGCGATTCGGCAGGTCGGGCCATTCGGCGTCGACGTGTCGAGCGCTGTTGAATCGGCGCCGGGAGCTAAAGACCCGGACATGATACGAGCGTTTATCGAGGCGGTAAGAGCGACGCCGAATCCAGGAAGCGATCAATCTCAGGGGCACAGTTAATGAAGCCGATACTGGAGGCCAACGAAGCTGCAGCGCTGCGGAAAGCCTTGATAGAGGGCGAGCTGCCGGATGAGCGTGGCCGGTTCGGGCCCTTTGGCGGGCGCTATGTGCCGGAAACACTCGTACCGGCGTTTGAGCGCCTGGAAGAAGGCGTAAAGAAGCACCTGCATAGCCCGGAATTTCAGGCCGAGTTTCAGAAAGAGTTGCGTGAATGGGTGGGACGCCCGACCGCATTGAGTCTGGCGCCGCGCCTTGGCGAACGCTGGGGTACGGAGGTATGGCTCAAGCGTGAAGACCTCGCACATACCGGCGCGCACAAAATAAATAATGCCATCGGCCAGGCGCTGCTGGCCAAACGCCTTGGTGCAGAGCGCGTCATAGCGGAGACTGGCGCCGGTCAGCATGGCGTCGCGTCCGCCGCCGCCTGTGCGAGGGTCGGCCTGCCATGCAGTGTCTATATGGGAGCGGTCGACATCGAACGGCAGGCGCCGAATGTTGATCGAATGCATCGCCTGGGCGCCGAAGTGTTGCCGGTCGAAACGGGCGACAAGACTTTGCGGGCGGCTATCGACGAAGCCATGCGCGCATGGGTTTCGGATCCTGCCGGCATCTACTATCTCCTGGGCTCTGCGGTCGGCGCGCACCCCTATCCCTACCTCGTGCGCGAATTGCAATCGGTGATCGGTACCGAGGCGCGTCAACAGATGCTGGACCTGGCAGGCAGTTTGCCCGATGTGGCGTTTGCCTGTGTTGGCGGTGGCTCTAATGCGATCGGTCTTTTTTACCCATTGCTCGCAGACGATATCGAGTTGATCGGCGTTGAGGCCGGCGGCACCGGAGACGGGCTGGGGCAAAATGCGGCAACGCTCGCAACCGGCACGGCCGGCGTATTGCAGGGTTGTTACTCGCTGATCCTGCAGAACGATGACGGACAGGTGCAGGAGACGCATTCCATTTCCGCCGGACTGGACTACTCCGGCGTCGGGCCGGAGCATGCTTTGCTGCAGGCGGTAGGCAGGGTGACGTATGTGACGGCGAGTGACGATGAAGCGCTCGAGGCTCTCGAGGAACTCTGTGAGACGGAGGGCATACTGACCGCGCTCGAAACGGCGCATGCTTATGCCGCGGCGAAACGCTGGTCGCGGGAGCACCCCGGCAAACGGATACTGATCGGTAACTCGGGAAGGGGCGACAAAGACCTGCCGACATTGACGAAATACGCGACGAGAGCACGCACTCATGCAGCCGCATGAGTCGATAAGCGCAGCCATCGAAGCGGCCAAAGCCGATGGCCGAACCGGCCTCGTTCCGTTCTTTACTGCCGGTTATCCGGAACCCGCAGAGTTTCTGAATACGCTACGTGCAATAGCTGAAGTTGGAGACGTAGTTGAAATCGGCGTTCCGTTTTCCGACCCGATGGCAGACGGCATGACGATTCAGAGGTCCAGTTTTGTTGCGATCCGGAAAGGTGTCACGCTGAAATGGATTTTCGACCAGCTCGAATCGATCAGGGGCGAAATCAAAACACCGATCGTTTTCATGTCCTACCTCAATCCACTGCTCGCTTTCGGATTTGAGGCCCTCGCACAACGCGCCCTCGACACCGGCGTATGCGGTTTCATCGTACCGGACCTGCCGTTTGAGGAAAGCAGCGAAATTCGGGACGCACTCGAACAAAAAGGCATCGGTCTTATCCAGCTGGTTACACCCGCAACCCCTCCCGAAAGACTCAGGTTGCTGGCCAGGGAGTCGCGTGGATTCCTTTATGCGGTAACGATTACCGGCACCACGGGAGGAGACAGCGGGCTACCCGCGGACTTGGCCGGTTACCTCGATACGGTGGCGGAAGCGTCGACGCTGCCGGTTTGTGCAGGCTTCGGCATACGTTCGGCTGAAGACGTCGTCAACGTCGGCCAACACGCCGCCGGCGCGATCGTAGGTTCCGCGCTCGTCGAAGTGCTGGAAAAAGGCGAAGATCCGGCGGTTTTCCTTAGACAGCTCCGCTAAGAACCAGGGCAAGCCCCTGCAGAATCTGGAGTGCCACAGATTCTGCAGGGGCTTGCCCTGGTTCAGTTTGACCCCTCATTTCAGCCTGTCTGCGTTTCGTGACTCCGGTCACAGACCTCAGCCACCGGACGCGTAAAAAGGGTCAGAAGCCTTTTTTCGGTGGCCCTGGTGAGTTTACAAAGAGCCTTTACATTCACGGAATTGTTGATAGTCGTAGCCGTGCTGGCGATGCTCGCCGCCGCCGCCATGCCGCGTTTCGTGGCCATCAACAAGGAGGTCCGGGCCGGCGCTGTAGAAGCTCTTGCCACCAACGTCCGGAGTTCGGCTCATTTGACCAACCGCATCTGGCTATCGAACGGCCGGCCGGCCAGACTTACCGTGGATGGGCAGATGCTCGAGATGCGCTTTGGTTATCCGACCGGGAATTCGATCAGTGAGGTCGTGGTTAACAGCGGCGATTTCCTGTTCAAGGTCGGGTACTGGCAGCATAAGGAGTTGATGTCGACACCGGGCTGCGCCGTTTTATACATTCCCCCACCGAACCCGGAGTCCGAGCCAGTCGTTATCAGTTATACCGACGGTTGCTAATAAAATCGGGGACGGATCCCGATTCTTGCTAATCTTGCGAGCGGCTTGCGTCGCGTATATCCCCCTCGCTCGGGCCTTAAACTCGCTCGTGGAACACACCCGACGCAAGCCGTGAGCGGACCCGATGACAAAAACGGGTTCCGCCTCTTATTTTTCAAATATTCGGGCTAGGGCATGCCGCGACTGAGCAATCGCGTGCCGGCAATCTCACTTCTCAAAAGTGACGATACTTTCTCGGCCTGCATGGGTTTGCTGATCAGATAACCCTGCGCGAGATCGCATTGACAACTTCTTAGAAACTCGAGTTGCGTGATCGTTTCGACGCCTTCCGCTGCCACTTCGATATCGAGTCCCCGCGCCATCGCGATGGCGGCGCGAACGATGCGCTGATGGCTGCCATTGATTTCGACATCCTGGATCAGCGACGGGTCAAGCACAAAACTGTCGATCACCCCCGTGTCGAGCGAACTGAACGAAAGGTCACCGGTTCCGAAGTGGTCCAGCGACAGCCTCACCCCGAGATTCCGAAGATCATACAGTGTTTCAAGCTCCGAAGACCGTCTGTTGACGATGTCGCCGTCACCAATTTCAAATTCGATACAACCCGGATCGAGCGCAGTATTTTCGAGCGACTTGGACACTGCTTCGACGAGCCTGCCGTGCATCAATTGTGGCCGCGAGAGATTAATGGCCATCGCGAGGTCCGGCAGCTCGAACTGGTGTTGCCAGGCTGCCAATTGGCGGCAAGCGGTATCGATAACCCACTCGCCGGCGGAGTGAATGAGACCGCTACTTTCGAGGATGGTCAGGAACCGCGCCGGAGGCAGTAAACCAAAGCGCGGGTGTTGCCAGCGAAGCAAAGCCTCAAGACCGATCAGACGTCCCGAGTCAACATCGATTCGCGGCTGGTAGTGCAGGAGGAACTCATCGCGGACCAGGGCATGCCGCAGGCCAAGTTCCAGTTCGTCGCGCTGCTCGAGCTTGGTGTTCAGTGCACTCGAGTAAAACTGGAAGCGACCGCCGCCGCGCTGCTTTGCCTGGTACATGGCGAGATCTGCCGCCTTGATCAAACGCTTGGCCTCCGTGCCTGAGTCCGGATAATTGGCGATACCGATGCTCGGTGTAGCATAAACTTCGCTGCCGCCTACGAGATATTTTTCCGACAGGACTAACACGAGTTTTTGCGCCGCTGCCGCCACGTTTCTTGACTCTCCAAAGTCTTCGAGCATGACGACGAACTCGTCGCCGCCCCAACGGCCTGAAAAATCGCCAATACGCAGATTTTTTGTCAGCCGATCGGCAACCTGCCGCAGCACTTCGTCCCCAACGTCGTGACCGAGCGTATCGTTCACCGACTTGAATTTGTCGAGATCGATGAAAAGCACAGCCAGCGCTCTTGACGCTCGCTGACTGCGGCCGATTGCTTTTTCCAGCTGGCGAATAAAGAGACGGCGGTTCGGCATCAGCGTCAGTTCGTCGTACTGGGCACGCTTCTCGAGCTCGACCGTCCTCTTCATCGTGTCAGTAATATCGCGAAAAGTTATGACACCGCCGAGCATTGACTGGTTGCCGTCGAACAGACCCTGTCCGTTGATGCTGAGAATCGTGTCCTGCTGCTCGGGAACGCGATAGACGGCGACCTGGTTACTGAATTTCTGACCTCTGCGTGCCTTGACCAGCGGCATATCTTTGGCGTTGAGCAGCGTCTGACCGTCCGGCGCGATATTGCAGAAATTGTCGGCCCACTTGTCAGCCGGGCGCTGTCTGGGCGCGAGACTGAGTATCGAACGGGCGGCCGGATTGATATCCAGCACATTTCCGTGGCGGTCAACGACGATGACACCGTCGTTTATGCTCTTGAGAATGCCCAGTACGGTACCGTCGGTGTCGGACAGACGCGTCAGAAGTCGGAATCTCTGTATTGCGTGGTCAAAGACGGCCTCCTGCTCTGCTTCGGAAATATCGTCCACACAGACAAAACTCTGCGCCCCCAGGCGAACAGCAGCAATGCCACGATGTTCTTGCTGCCGTGTGGTAGCCGCGACAACCGGATAGTCGCCCAGCGCGTGGATGAGTTCGTGCAGCGTTTGGCCAGACTGCGCAATAGCCGGTCCTGCTTCGAACAAAACCAGATCGATCATTTCCGGCGCGTCGTCGGGGATTGCCAGCGTCTCAGACCGGCTCAGCCGGCTGCAGTAACGCGAAGCCTTCAGCTTTTTGAGAAAATTGGCTGAAAAATCACCACGGCCCAGATATAGAATCGAATGCCCCGCCATCAGTTCTGAGTTGTCTCCGTAGGTAACTTGCCGCTGGTTTTGCGCATGCGCCCGGAAACCGGACAAGTCGTCATTATTCTCATAGTTCTTATTGTTCGGCTTGCCGCCGCCGCAACGGGCGAAATACTCGGCCAGCAGCGTCAAAAGAGGGCCTGACGCATAATACCAGAATCACCGTAAATCTCAGTCTCACAAGGGAAATTTGACCGTGGCGGGCAAATGGGCTTAAACCATTACGCAACGATCGGCATCAAAGTAGTAAAGCATGAGGAGAAAGGGTCTTTGGAAGCGCTTATGGCAGCCGGTGCCGCAGCGGGTAACGCGGTGGCAGTGGTGACAGAGCAGGGTCTTACCGACGAGCTTGCCTGGGTGGAGCGCGCCCGGCAGGCGGACACGTCCGCCTTCGAATCGCTCTACAGGCTGCACGTCGACAAGATCTACGGCCTCTGCCTGCGTATGACGGGCAATGCCAGCGAGGCTGAGGACTGTACGCAGGATGCGTTTATCCAGGCCTGGAGAAAGCTCTCAAAGTTTCGGGGCGACAGTGCGTTCAGTAGCTGGTTGCATCGAATCGCCGTGAACTCGGTACTCGCGCGCATGAGAAAGTCGAGGCGCGAGCGGGATCGTATCCAGGCCGTGACGGACATCTCGCCCGCAGCAAGAACGGTGGGCGACAGCGGTAATTTCGAGGACCTGCAAAAAGCGGTCGATGAGTTACCAGGTGGAGCGAGACGTGTTTTTGTGCTGCACGCCGTATACGGCTACAGCCACGATGAAACGAGCAACATGCTCGGTATAGCGGTAGGAACGAGCAAGGCACAATTGCACCGCGCGAAAAGACTACTCGCGCAGCAACTGCAGCAAAACGGATATGAGTCATGAATGAGAATCAAAGCTTCGACGACAAACTGATGGAAGCGGCACGTGCGCTTGAGACGGAGGTCGCTCCCGAGCACGATCTGTGGCCGGGCATCGAAAACGCAATTGCAGAACCTTCGCGGACACGCTGGAATACCGTGTTTGCACAGGCGGCGGCAGTGCTGCTGCTTGTCGGTGCCTCGTCGGGCCTGACGTATCTGGCGATGACTGAGAAGACGCCGGTCGCGACGCTTGTCACGGACAATACGGGGCTCAATTATGAGCGGGCAAGCTTTGGAGGCCACTACACGCTCGGTCCTGGTTATCAGGATGCGCACAGCAGCCTGAAAGCACAGCTCGATGAACAACTCGAGCGCCTGTCGCCTGAAGCACGTGCTGAGGTGGAGAAAAACATCAATACGATTCGTGCAGCCATCGATGAAATTAACAGTGCACTGGTCGGTGAGCCAGACAACGTATTGCTGCAGGAACTGCTCCTCAGCACATATCGTGAAGAGCTGTCTGTAATGATGAAAGTTGACCGCGTCGCGAACGCCGTGATGTTGAGAACAGATATTTAAGGCAGTGCGATAAGGGTAAGCACTGCAGAAACCCACCTGAAATGAAGAGACTGATTATGAGAATTTTAACCTTGACTTGTTTGAGTTTGATTGGCGCCACAGCAATGGCCGACAGCATAGATCAAAGGCTGGATGCAGCTTCGGATGGCGCGGTGACCATTTCCAATATTTCCGGATCAGTTGAGGTCACTGGTTGGTCGCGCAATGAAGTCGAAGTAAGCGGCGATCTCGGTAGCGGTGTTAAGGAGCTGATCTTCAAGCGTGACGATGATGAAATCGAGATTACGGTCAAGGCTCCGGACAGGGGCACGCGCAATATTTCCAGCGAGCTGGTTATTCATGTGCCGGAGATGAGCTCGGTCAAGGTTGCTGGCGTAAGCGCCGACATCGATATAGCAAATGTTTTCGGAGTACTGCGATTGCAATCTGTCAGCGGAGATATCGACAGTGAGGTTCATGCTGCCGATATCGAGATCGAGACCGTGAGCGGAGACGTCGAAGTGCAGGGCGATGATAAAGTGGCGCACGCCGAACTGAGCGCCGTGAGCGGTGATATTGACATTCAGAATCTTGCCGGAGAAGTTACTGTTAATTCCGTCAGTGGTGATCTCGTTCTGGTCAACAGCAACTTGGAGCGAGTGCGGATGGAGACGGTAACCGGCGACATCGTTTTTGATGCAGCGCTGTCAGAGGATGGAACGTTCAGCGTCGAGACGATAAACGGAGACCTGGATATCAATTTCAGCAACGCAGTCTCTGCCCGCTTCGATATCGAGACTTTCAACGGCGATATTCGAAACTGCTTCGGCCCGGATCCCGTCAGGACCAGCGAATACACTCCGGGTACGGAGCTGAAGTTCACCGAGGGAGACGGCAAAGGCCGCGTGACGATCAGGACTCTGAATGGCGACCTCCGCCTTTGCAAGGATTAGCAGACTGTTGAAAAACCCTGTTTTTCGGCGGCCTGTTGGTCGGTACAGGGATGTACCGTCATTTTCGATGGCTGTAAGCCAGTGAAAATGTAGGTGATCCGAAAATCGCACTTTTCGGATCGCGTGGTTGAATAAGTCATGGATGACTTTTCAACATCCAGCAAGTGGCCCAACAAGCTTAACGACGATATCGACAAGGGGATGGACCCCATTATCCCGGTCAGGCTGCGATTTTTGAGCGCTTTCCAAGAAAAACGGGATTCGTCCCCTGTTTTTTCCCGGCACAATGATATTCTTCCGGCCTCACGCCTAGGAATATCGTTATGGGACGTCTTGCAAGAACTCTTTTAATTATTATTGCCGGTATCGTGGGCCTCGCGGTACTCGCCTCGGTCGCACTGTTTTTGTTTTTTGATCCCAACGATTTTCGGGACGAGATATCCGCACAGGTGAAGGAATTGACAGGGCGCGATCTGGTCATAGAAGGCGACTTGTCACTTAGTGTCTTTCCCTGGATAGCGGTCAACGTTGGCAGTACGCGTCTTGGCAACGCGGAGGGGTTTGGCGACAAGCCTTTCTTGAGCTTCGAAGAGGCAAAACTAAGTGTCAGGCTGATGCCGCTTCTGTTTCAGCAAAGGGTGGCAATTGGCACCGCCTCGCTGGACTCGTTTTCCCTCAATCTTGAGGTGGCCGCGAACGGCACAAACAACTGGGATGATCTCGCCGAGGCGGCCGAAGCAGCGCCTGCGGCAGAAACCGACGAGACAGGCGGTACGAAAGCCCTGGATATCGCCGACTTCCGGCTGGGTAATGCGTCAATTTCCTTCCTCGATGCACAGGCAGGTACCGCCAATTCGATCAGCGGGCTCACGCTGAAATCGAGCAGTATTACAGCTGGCAAGCCTTTCGATATTGATGCCGAATTCGATTTCAGTGCAGAGCCGGTCGGGGTCTCGGGCCATCTGCGGTTTGCCGGCACGATGACATTCGCTGAAGGCAACGAGCAGCTCTCGATCAGGGGCTTTGTCATCGACGGGCAGCTGGACGGTATCGTTGCCGAGACGACCGACTTCCGCTTCGCGGCACCTTCAGTTGAGGTGGATATGGCTGCCGAGCGGGTAACGATGGGCGAGATGGAGTTGTCACTTTTCGGCCTGGACATGTCGGCTGATGTCGAGCCGTACTCAAGTGTCAACCCGCAGCCGAAAATGACGATCGCGGTCCAGCCTTTCTCACTGAAAGCGCTGATGCAGACACTCGGTGTTGATACGCCAGCCACTGCTGACCCTGATGCGCTCAGCCGTGTGTCATTCAGCGCGAAAGCGGAGGTCGGCGAAACCGCACTGACATTGACAGCAATGACGCTGGAACTCGACGATACGAAACTTACGGGTCAGCTCAGTCTGCCACTGACCGAGCGCGGCGCGTATCAATTCGATTTTGCAGCAGACAGCATCAATCTCGATCGCTATATGGCCCCGGCGGATGCGACCGGTGGTGATGTATCGGCTGCGGCAGGAGACGATATCGAGATTCCGGTCGATTTGATCAGGTCGCTCAAAGCGCATGGGAGCCTGAAAATCGATCGCGCCTACCTGTCCGGAATGACCTTTGAGAACGTCGTTGTGGGAATCGACAGCGCAAATAGCCAGCTGCGGATGCATCCGATATCGGCAGAGTTGTTCGGTGGCACATACAATGGCGACGTTAGAATAAACGCTGCCAGCGATACCCCATCGATATCGGTCAACGAGAGAATCTCCGGCGTACAACTCGCGCCGCTTGCTTTGTCGATGTTCGAACAGGACAACATTACCGGAACGATTGAAGGCAACTTCAAGCTCAGTGGCAGCGGCAGGAACCTCGCTGCCATACGCAGGGACCTGCGCGGCACCATGGCATTCTCACTGGCGGACGGGACCTGGGAAGGCACGGACGTGTGGTATCAACTGCGGTCTGCGCGTGCGTTGTTCAAGCAGGAGGCGCCGCCGGAGCCGCGCTTGCCGGCCCGCACCGAGTTCACTGCTGTTCGGGCGACGGGTACTGTCACAAAGGGCGTCTTCAGCAACGACGACCTGCTCGCCGAGCTGCCGTTCCTGCGATTGACCGGCAACGGCACCGTCGACCTGGCTGAGGGGCAGATCGACTATTCAATGCAGGCCCGTGTGATGGAGCAGCCGGAGTTCATCGATGCAACAAATGAGGCCGAGCTTGCCGACTTTTCCGAAGCGATCATACCGTTAAGAATCTCCGGGCCGCTTGCCTCGCCGAGTATCAGGCCCGACATCGAGGCAATGCTCAGGGCAGAGGTGAAGCGCGCAGTCGAGAAGCAGGGCGAAGCATTCAAGAAACGCCTGATTGATGAGCTTATCGGTGGCGGAGAGCAGCCGGCGAACGACCAAACGGCCGATGCAGACGCCGATCAGGCGGAGCCGGAGCAAGAAAAAGATCCCGAGGACCAGCTCGAGGACGCGCTAAAGAAACTGTTCGGGCATTGATGTATGTTGGTGGTTAGGCAAAATCTCCTCAGGGGGCTGCTTCTTACCGCACTCTGCATATCGTCTATCAACGTGGGTGGCGCCGAGCTTCGATCAGTCTCTGTCACGCTCGATGAAGAAGGGCGGTATTGTCTGACCTCTGAGGCCCTGTTCGGGGCCAGCCAGGAAGATCTCTACGCGGTGCTGACCGACTACGAGCTGTTCGAAAAATTCACAAGTGCGATTGTCGAAAGCAGAAACCTTGAACCGGGCGCCGATGGCCGCCCGCGTTTCTACACGCGCATGGAAGGCTGCATCCTTTTCTATTGTAAGAACTTTGTTCGCAACGGATACCTGCTGCTGACGCCGAAGCACGATATCGTCGCCATAACAGATCCGGACGAGAGCGACTTCGAATACAGCCGCGAAAGATGGCGGTTAAGCAGCGAGGGCGAGGGCACGCTGTTGATTTACGAATTCGAGATGGAGCCGAGTTTCTGGGTGCCGCCGGTCGTCGGCCCGTATCTCATAAAACGGGTATTGCAGAAGGGCGCAGTACGCGCGTTGAATCGAATCGAGGCTCTGGCGCGCAGCGAAGAACCGCCCCGGTAAGCATGGTTGCGTTCACACGACAGGTGCTCCGCTGGCATCGACGGTTCGGTCGGAAGGACCTTCCCTGGCAACAGAACCCAACGGCCTATCGGGTCTGGATCTCGGAAATTATGTTGCAGCAAACGCAGGTAACGACCGTGATGTCCTATTACCAGCGTTTCATCGCGTCCTTTCCGGACATTGAATCGCTCGCAGCCGCCACCGGGGACGATGTCCTACATCACTGGTCAGGGCTCGGTTATTACGCACGAGCCAGAAACCTGCACCGGACGGCGTGCCTGATTCGCGACCGGCACGGCGGCGTTTTTCCAACTCATTTCGATGAAATTATCGAGTTGCCGGGCATCGGGCGATCGACAGCCGGCGCCATCTTGTCCCTGGCCTGTGACGAGCGATATCCGATACTCGACGGCAACGTAAAGCGCGTGCTTGCACGATTTCATGCTGTCGACGGCTGGCCGGGCAAGGCGGCTGTTTCAAGAAAGCTTTGGGCGCTGGCTGACGAACACACGCCGCAACAGGACGTTGCCGCTTACACGCAGGCAATCATGGATCTCGGTGCGACGGTCTGCACGCGCAGCAGCCCAAATTGCAACTCGTGCCCGCTGATAGATGAATGTAGTGCTTTCGAACGCGACGCGGTAACACGATATCCCGGCCGTCGCGCGCCGAAGAAAAAGCCACTTCGTCACACTCACATGGTCCTGGCGCATATCGACGGTGCTGTCTATCTGGAACGTCGGCCTGCCAAAGGGATTTGGGGCGGGTTGTGGAGCCTGCCCGAGCTTGCGGACGAAAATGACCTGAATCAGTGGTGTGAGCGGGAACTGAATGCCCGGCCCGCCGGGTTCGATCGCTGGCATACGATCCGACACAGCTTCACACACTATGATCTCGACATACGACCGATCGCCGTGCGCCTGTCAGCACAGTCGAGTACAGTTCGGGATACGGAAGACAGAATCTGGTACGAGATCGGCTCGCCACCACCCGGGGGCATGGCCACTCCGGTCAGTAAACTGATACAGACTTTGAGAAACAGGTAAATGGCACGAACCGTTAATTGCATCCTTTTGAAAAAAGAAGGCGAGGGCCTGGACTATGCACCGTACCCGGGCGAACTTGGGCAGCGCATTTACGACAACGTCAGCAAAGAAGCCTGGCAGCAATGGCTGGTGCACCAGACGATGCTGATCAACGAGTACCGACTGACACCGATCGAACCCGAAGCCCGCAAGCTCCTCGTAACGGAAATGGAAAAGTTTTTCTTCGGCGAAGGCTCGGCGAAGCCACAAGAATACGTCCCGGAATAATCAGTGACTGACCCGGAATGTGGG
>PVMK01188460.1_pt1 | contig 132549 bp, 138 predicted proteins | sample 1853481 | NCBI WGS metagenome assembly PVMK01 (sample SAMN08533507, study PRJNA380276) | Marine sediment metagenome, whole genome shotgun sequencing project.
ACGCCCTTCCCTTCTCCGCACTGGGCGATGACGGTCCCCCATGGGTCGGCGATCAACGCGTGCCCATAGGACCGGCGCTTCCCGTAGTGGTGGCCGGTCTGGGCGGCTGCAAGGACGTAGCATTGCTGCTCGATCGCCCGGGCCCGAAGGAGCACGTGCCAGTGGTCTTTGCCCGTCGCGAGGGTGAAAGCCGCCGGAACCGCTAGGGCGATGGCACCTTCGTCGACGAGCCGCCGGTAGAGCTCGGGAAAACGCAGGTCGTAGCAGACGCTCAAGCCGAGCGTGCCGAAGGGAGCCTCGGCAACGACGATGTCGGCCCCTGGGTCGACCGTGTCGGACTCGAGGATCTTCGTGCCATCGGGAAGGTCGACGTCGAAGAGGTGGATCTTTCGGTACACCGTTGCGATCGAGCCATCGGCCTGCATGTACACACAAGCGTTGTGCACCTTGCCCGGCGCGTCGCTCTTTTCCCAGAAGCCACCGTAGACGACATCGACGCCGGCGTCTCTCGCGACGCTGCGGCACGCCTCGAGGATGGGGCCGTTGTCATCGAGCGACTCGGCGATCTCGAACTTTCCCGCTTCGGGTCCGAGGTATGCAAAGCATTCGGGCACCACGACCAGCTCGGCGCCCCGCTTCGCGGCCTCCTGAACGAGCTCCCGTACGGTGCCCATGTTGGGGTCGACATCGGCAGTCGAGGTCATTTGAATGACACCGGCCATCACTCGCTTCGACTGACTCAATGTGAAAACCTCCGCATCGACACGTTCATCAGCAACCCGAGGCCGAGCATGGTCGAGAGCAGGCTCGATCCGCCATAGGAAAACAGCGGAAGGGTCATCCCGACTACGGGAAGCAGCCCGGACACCATCCCAAGATTGACCACGGTTTGCCAGAAGATCATGGCGCCTACGCCCACGGCGACAACTGCACCAAAGCGATCCTTGGCCTGAGAGGCAATGCGAAGGGCCCAAAGAATCAGGAACAGGTACAAACTGATCAGCAAGACCGCCCCGAGAAAGCCGTGTTCCTCCGCCCACACGGGAAACGGGAAATCGGTGTGCTGGTCGGGGAGGAATCGAAAGCGGGTCTGGGTCCCCTGGGTGAAGCCTTTCCCGGCGAGGCCCCCGCTTCCGATCGCGACGAGGGACTGGTGGGCATGCCAGCCGGAACCGAGAAGGTCGGTTTGGGTGCCTCCGAAGCGGCCCCAGAACGCGGTGATCCTCTCTTTTTGATAGTCCTTGAGCAAATAGAACCAGGTGACCGGGGCGGCGACGACGAAGGAGGCCAAGAGGGTGACCACCGAGCGGAGCTTGAGCTCGGTCAGCATCATCACGCTCGCAAAGATGAAAGCGAGCACCATGGCCGTGCCCAAATCGGGCTGAAGCAAAACGAGGGCCATCGGAAGCGCGAGGATCAACCCCGGGATGATCAAGTCTGCGAGCGTGCGTCCGCCGGTCTTGGTGTCGTGGTGGAGATACTTGGCGAGCGCGATGATGAGCCCGATCTTCATCAGCTCGCTCGGCTGAAGCGAAAAACCGCCGAGGGCGATCCACCGCGTCGACCCGCGCACGCTCCTTCCGAGAACGAATACCAACACCAGGGCAAGGATGCAGGCGCCGTAGATGACCCAGCCGTACCGTTCGAAGTATCGATAATCGATCGCGACGGTCACGCTGGCCACCGCGAAGCCGAGAATGAGCCAGTAGAGTTGCTGCACGTACGCATCCGAAGTCGTTCCACCGTCGGTCGCGCTGTACAAATTGAGCACGCCGAACAAGGCGATCGTCGAGACCGCCATGAAGAGTGGCCAATCGAACTCGTCGCGGATGGTTCTGCCGATCGCCATCGCTACTTGGACTCCTCGGGCTCGTCCTCGCTCAGATATTCCTGCATCACCACCGAGGCGATCGGCGCCGCGCTCGCGCCTCCGTATCCACCGTGCTCCACCAATACGGCAAACGCCACCTGGGGATCGTCAGCAGGCGCAAAGCCGGCGAACCACCCGTGAGAGCGGTCGAGGTACCAAGCGCTCGACGACTCCCCCGACCTGCTCTTGCGGCTCACGACCTGTGCGGTGCCGGTCTTGCCCGCAATGAGCGGCCCCTCGCGGGTTCGGGCGCGGTATGCGGTTCCCGTTTCGTCGTTGACCGCATCTGTGAGCGCGCGACGCAGTAGCTCCAGATGCTCCGGTGAAACCCCGACTTCGCGCCTGACTCGAGGCTGGAAGGTCTCGGAGAGCGAGCCATCTGGCGCTTTCACGTTCTGGACCACCTGTGGAACGTACAGGGTGCCGCCGTTGGCGATCGCCGCATACGCCATCGCCAACTGCAACGCGGTGACCCGGGTATTGCCCTGCCCGATCGCCGTGTTGAGCGTATAGCCTGGCCGAAACGCTCCGTAGTGCTCTTTGTACCAGTCACGCGTCGCCAAAAAACCCTTGGCCTCGCTGTTGACGCCGATTCCCGATCGTTCGGCGAAGCCGAAAGCCTCGGCGTAACGATTGATGCGCTCGAGGCCGACCTTTTCGGCGAGCTCCCAGAAGTACACGTTGCAGGACTGGACGATCGACTCGTAGAGGTCGACCCACTCGTGGCGGTGAGTGCAGCGAAACTTTTGCCTTCCGATCTTGATCGACCCCATGCACTCGACACGCTGCATCGGGTCGACGACCGAGTCTTCGAGGGCCGCCAGGGCCGTGATGACCTTGAAGGTGGAGCCCGGGAAATAGGTTTCATAGATCGTCTTGTCGATGAGAGGTCGAAAGGGGTCAGCCGTGAGCTCCGCGTAGCGTTTGGTGCTGAGGCCGCTGCTCATTTCGTTCGGATCGTAGACCGGCTTCGAGTAGAGGGCGCGAACCGCACCGGTATGGATGTCGACGACCACAGCGGCGCCCGATGGATGCTGGCGAAACGCTCGATCGAAGGCTTCCATCAGCTGCATGTCGATGGTGAGCTGCAGGTCGTGGCCCGGGACCGGCTTCTTGAGCATGTCGACTTTGAGTGATTGGGGTCGCGTTCCTTCGAGCGCTCTTCCACGCGCGTCGACGACCAAGCGATGAAAGCCTCGCGCCCCCCGAAGCAGATCCTCGTACCGGCGCTCCAGCCCACTTCGACCAATGCGGTCTCCGGGTCGATAGATGCCAGGGTCGCTTGCGTTTTGCAGGTCCGTCTCATTAACCTCGTTCAGGTAACCGATGAGATGCGCGCCAAGGGTGGCATAGGGATAGTCGCGAAGCGGGACGGTCACGATGTCGAGGGCGGGAAGCTCGGCAAGGTGGGTCTCGAGGGCCGCCAACTGCTCACGCGAGATATCGCTGTACAGTTCTAGTTGGTGGGTCCGGCGGTTTTCCGGCAAGTCGGCAAGCCGCCTGGACAGCGAAGCCTTTTCCTCCCCCGAAAGCCCCATCAACGAGGCGATCCGGTCGACGTCCTCCGGGATGCGAAGGAGACGCGGCGTCGCATGAACGTCGTAGGACGGCCGGCTAGAGGCGACGACTCGACCTGTGACGTCGCGCATGACGCCGCGGGTAGCTGGAAGCTCGATAGTCTTGGTGATGTTGTCTTGGGCGATCCCCGACCAGCGATCGCGCTGAAAGAGTTGCACTTGGGCAACGCGAACGATGAGGGCGCCGAACACGAGGACCACGAAAAGAGCCATCCACCGGTAGCGCTTGCGAAACTCACCGACCTCGCGGCGCTGTGAGAGCGTAATCATGTCGGGGACCGTGCAGATTCAGGGTCAACCGAGCGCACCAATGCGAAGAGCAGTGGCGACACTAGCGCAGTGGCAAACGCGGATGCGAAAAGAGCCATGGTGAGCGCTCCGCCGCTCCAGGCCATGCCTCCTGGCACGAAGGAGCGAATGATTTCGATCAGTCCGCCGATCAAGATCGTCAAACCAAAGCTGAGCCCCATCTCGAACAGGACCCCGCGAAACGACATGAGATACCCGACCAACCACGAAGCCAAGTAGCCCACGACAAAGGCGAGGGTGTGAATCCCCAGGGGGTTGCCGGTGAAGAGGTCGTAAAGATAGCCGAGGGCAAAGGACGTGGCCGCGCCGCGAACGAGCCGCACCCCAGGGGCGGTGCCGAGGGCGAAGACCAACGGGAGTCCGAGGTATGGCGAGAACGGATAGGGAGAGAGGACCGTCGCGAACGCCGATTGGACCAACAGCATCGCAAAGGCGATCAAGACGATGAGAATACTGCTCCTGAACCCTTGCATCCGTCGCCCTTACAACGCGTCCGAATCCTTGGGGCCCGAAGTCAGGATCAACACCTCGTCGAGCCTCGTGAAATCGACGGACGGCGTCACCTCACCCTCCTGGTGGAGTCCGAATTCTTGGTCGTCGATCTTGCTCAGGTATCCAATGAGGATCGACGCGGGAAACTTCTTCCCGAGACCCGACGTGTAGACCTCATCACCAACCGCGACCTCGTCGTCCGTACGATCAAATTGAATGCGCCCGCGGTAACGGCTCCGCTCGCCGATGCCCTCCAAACGCCCGCGTGCTCCCTCGTCGCCAACGACGACGTCCACACGGCTCTCCGGATCGATCGTCAGGAGCACATCGGCAAACCGACCGGAGACCCTGCGAATCTGTCCGACCAACCCTTCGTTCGACACCACGGGCATCCCCGCTTGGACGCCTGCGTGCTCACCTTGGTCGATGGCGAGCCTCACCACCCGAAACGACGGAGAGATGTCTTTAGCGATGACTCGCGCGGTCACCGTCTCGGTCTGGAGACGCTCGCGCAAGCCGAGCAACGCCTCGAGCTGATGAATACGTTGTGCGTCCGCTCGAAGCGACCGCATCTCCCTTCGCAGCCGATCGTTCTCCGCGCGCAGGTGGTCGTTGTCGCGCTTCACGTCGACGAGATAGACGTAGTCCTCGATGATGCTCGTCGCCCCGTCCGCGGCCCATTCGGCAGTGTACTGCACGGGCCCGCTGACTTGTAAGATGCCGTGGTCGAGTCGAGAGAGGTTGGAGGGGTCCTTGAGGTGTGAGCGGAGAAAAAGGAGCGGGACGATCAGCAGAGCAATCACGATCGCGGCGTCTCGAAATGTATGAAAATAGTTCATCGCCGCGTTCTCGCGCTACGCGATCGTCACCTCACGCAATAGGTCCAGATGGTCGAGCGCCTTACCCGAGCCAAGGACGACCGCAGAGATTGGATCGTCCGCAACCATCACCGGAAGGCCGGTTTCCTCGCGTAGCAACACATCGATATTCTTCAATAAAGCGCCACCTCCGGTCAGCACGATGCCCTTGTCCACGATGTCGGCCGACAGCTCTGGCGGGGTACGTTCGAGTGCCATCATGACGGCCTCGGTGATCGCGTTGATCGGCTCGGTGAGCGCATCGCGAATCTCGTCGGAGTTGACGACCACGGTCTTCGGCACGCCCGCAACCATGTCGCGACCCTTCACCTCGAGGGTCGCCGCTTCGCCGTCTGGGTGCGCGTTGCCGATGCTGCACTTGACGCGCTCCGCGGTTTGCTCGCCGATCAGCAAATTGTACTTGCGTTTGAGGTACGCGATGATCGCTTCGTCCATCTTGTCGCCACCCACGCGCACCGACTGGGAGTAGACGATCCCTGCAAGCGAGATGACGGCGACCTCGGTGGTGCCGGCGCCGATGTCGACGACCATGTTGCCGCTTGGCTCGGTGATTGGAAGGCCCGCACCGATCGCGGCTGCCATGGGCTCCTCGATCAAGTAGACCTCGCGGGCGCCGGCCCCTTCGGCGCTTTCTTTCACGGCGCGCTTTTCGACCTCGGTGATTCCGAACGGGACACAGATGATGATCCGAGGGTTGACCAACCTGCGTCGGTCCTGATGCGCGCGTGTGATGAAGTAGCGGAGCATCGCTTCGGTAATGTCGAAGTCCGCAATGACCCCGTCGCGAAGCGGTCGCACAGCGCGGATCGAGCTCGGGGTGCGACCGAGCATTTCCTTGGCCTCTTTGCCAACTGCCAACACGCGCTTGCCGCCGCGCGGATCCGCCTGGACGGCAACCACCGAAGGCTCACACGACACGATCCCGCGCCCCTTCACGTAGATCAGGGTCGTCGCGGTACCCAAGTCGATGGCGAGGTCGTTTGAAAAGAGGCCGTAGAACCAGTCGGAAATCATCGGTATCCAATGGACCCTAGAGGAGAATTCCCCACCATTTCCAAGGGCTTCTGGTCCAGGCGGGTAGCATGTATCAGCTCCTTTTGGGCGTTTCAAGCACGGGCCTGACGGCTGTCCGACAGCGCGCCCACAACGCCCTACAGCGCATTATCGTCCAGCGATTTGGGCATGGGCCAGGAATGTGAGTAACCTTTAGGGGTCCTGAACAAACGGGGGCTTTTTGCGGCAGAAGAGACACCTTTCCGAAGCACAACGTCGCGGCGCTGAAGCGGCCGAGCTCGTAGCCCGAGCCAAGAGCGGAGACACGAGAGCATTTGACGAGTTGGTGCGCAAATACCGCGATCGGGTGTACGCATTGGCGCTGACCTTGACCGGCCAGGCGAGCGATGCGGACGACATCACGCAGGACGCGTTTCTCAAAGCGTACCACAAGCTTCCGGAGTTCGAGGGACGGAGTGAGTTCTTCACCTGGATCTATCGAATCACGCTGCATCGCGCCCTCAACGCCAAGCGCGACGGAAAGCGTCGACGGACCGTGCCCCTCGATGACCCACGCCTCGTCGCTGCCGTTGCGGTAGACTCGCACGGCGACCCGGAACGGGCAGTCCAGCTGCGCGAGCGGTATCGTGCTCTGCTCGAAGCCTTCGATCAACTCTCGACGCTGCTGCAGACGACGGTCGTGCTCACTACCCTCCAGGGGCTCAGCTACAAGGAAGCAGCCATCGTCCTCGAAACCACCGAGGGCACGATCGCGTGGCGGATTCACGAGGCCCGTCGGAAGATGCAGGGCTACCTCGACAGCCTCGAGCCAGGCGCCAACGTGGCTCGGGTCAAGCGTCGCCCACTGTCGGACAGCGCTGTTTTTCGGCTGGAACGGGCTCTCTTGCAACTCGTCCCCACCGCTTCCCCGGTTGCAGCTACCGCTCGTTGATCGGAACGTAGTGTCGCTCGCCTTCACCGAGGTAGACCTGCCTCGGGCGCGCGATCTTTTGCTCGGGATCCGTCAGCATCTCTTCCCATTGCGCGAGCCAGCCGGGCGTGCGGCCAATCGCGAACAGCACGGGAAAGAGGTCCACCGGGAGACCCATCGACTCGTAGATCAGGCCGGAATAGAAATCGACGTTCGGATAGAGCTTTCGCTCGACGAAGTACGGATCCTCGAGTGCGATCCGCTCGAGCTCGACGGCGATGTCGATCAGGGGGTTCTTCCCCATCTCGTCGAAGACCTCGTAGGCGAGCTTCTTGATCACCTTGGCACGGGGGTCGTAGTTCTTGTAGACGCGGTGGCCGAAGCCCATCAATCGCTCCTCGCCTCCCTTCGCACGCGCGACGAACTCCGGGATGGCTGCAACCGAGCCAATCTCGGTGAGCATGCGCACGACGGCCTCGTTGGCGCCCCCGTGGAGCGGCCCGTAGAGAGCGGCGCAGGCTGCGGAAAGCGCGCTGTACGGATCGACGTGCGATGAACCGACGGCACGCATCGCGCTCGTGGAGCAGTTCTGCTCATGATCGGCATGAAGGATGAGCAGCACGTCGAGGGCATGCTCCACGATCGGATTCGGGGTGTACTTCCGTTCCGTCATCTTGAAGAGCATGTTCAGGAAGTTCCCCGCGTAACTGAGGTCGTTGTCGGGATAGACATAGGGCAGGCCCCGACGATGACGGTAAGCATATGCCGCAATCGTCGGCATTTTTGCGATGATGCGGTGCATCTGGAGGCGACGTAACTCTGGGTCTGAAAGGTCTTTCGCATCTGGGTAGAACGTCGAAAGCGCCGCCACCGTGCTGCACAGGATGCCCATGGGGTGCGCGTCATACCGAAACGCATCTACGAACTCGCGGATGTTCTCGTGCACCATCGTGTGATGGGTGATCTCGTGCTCGAAGACCTCGAGCTCAAGGCCGGCGGGAAGCTCGCCTCCCAGCAAGAGGTACGCGACCTCGAGGAACGTGGCGTGCTCGGCGAGCTGTTCGATCGGGTACCCACGGTAGCGAAGGATCCCCTTCTCACCGTCGATGAAGGTGATGCGGCTCGTCGTCGACGCAGTGTTCTTGTATGCCGGATCGTACGACATCATCCCGAAGTCGTCCTCCGACGTTTTGATCTGTCGGAGGTCCATCGCTCGGATGGTGCCGTGTGTGATCGGGAGCTCGTAGGTTTCCCCCGTGCGGTTGTCTGTGATGGTCAGGCTGTCTTTGGGCATCTGTGGTAAGTGAGGTTTCGTGCTCGCCCATAACATTGTCAAGCTCGAAACGAGTGAGCCGGCTGGGTACATGTTCTTCCTTCACGGGATCCTGGGGACGCGCGCCAATTGGCGAGGCATCGCGCGGAGATTCGTGAAGGCACGTCCAGACTGGGGGGCGATTCTGGTCGACCTTCGTGAACATGGGGACTCGCTTGGGCTGCCACCTCCGCACACATTGAAGACGACGGCAGCCGACATCCACGAGCTCGAGCAGGCTCTATCGCTACCCGTACGGGGCGCGCTCGGCCACAGCTTCGGCGGAAAGGTCGCGTTGGAGTGGCTCGCAACACGGGAGGTCAGCGCCGAGATCTGGCTCATCGACTCATTGCCAGGCCGGAAAGCAACCGAGGAGGGCTCAAGTGTGACCGCCGCAGTGCTGACGATCCTCGAAGGCCTCGACAAGGATTGGCCTTCGCGGGATGCGTTCGTAGAGTCGGTAATCGAAGCAGGGCAACCCGAGGCGATCGCGCAGTGGCTGGCGATGAACCTCAATCGCAACGAAGACGGACGCCGCTCGTTCGGACCCGACCTCTCTGCGATTCGATCCCTGATCGAGGACTACGCCAGGATCGACTTGTGGCCGCTGGTCGAGTCACCACCAGCCGGGTCCACGATCCATGCGGTCATCGGTGGTCGCTCGGCTATGTTTTCACCCGCGGATCGAGCACGTATGGAAGCTCTGGCAGAGCGCGATGGGCGCGTGTTCGTTCACGTCTTCAAAGACTCAGACCACTGGGTGCACATCGACGCGACCGACGAACTCGTCGCTCTCTTGACATCGGCGGCGGGCGAACAACCATAGGCTTCAATGGCGATCTTCATGACGGGGGCGACGGGGTTCATAGGTTCGTATGCGACCGAGTGGCTGCTCCGGAACACCGATCATGAACTCGCACTCTTGGTCCGCGCGCCGGACTACGATGCGGGCGTCGAACGCCTGTGGAAGTCACTTCAGCTGCACATGAAGGCAGACGAGTTCTATCGGTCTCTCGATCGCATTTGTTTCATCGCAGGCGACCTCAGCGAGCCGAATCTCGGAATCTCCAATGCCGACTACGACTGGCTGATCTCCAACGCGGAATCGGTCTTGCACAACGGAGCAGCCTTGAACTTTCGCTCGGAGCGAACCTGTACGAACCACAACCTTCGAGGGACGCTCTCCGTGATCAAGCTGGCGCGAGCGATTCAAGACGATCACCCGCTGCGCCGCTTCACGCTCGTGTCGACCGCAGCCGTAGCCGGCGAGCGCTCCGGGGACACTATCCTCGAGAGCGAGCCCCTCGATTGGGACCTTCCCGACTTCAACCCGTACACACGAACCAAGAAGTTCTGCGAACACATGGTTCGCGAGTTGCTGCCCGATGTGCCGCGACTCTATCTCCGCCCGAGTAGCGTCATTGGGGATTCGAGGTTTCCGGAAACTACCCAGTTCGACATGGTCCGCGCGTTCTGCACACTGACCGATCTGCCCGTGCTTCCTTTCTCCCGCAACACGAGGATCGACATCGTCAACGCCGACTGGGTCGGGCCAGGGATTGCCGAGCTTCACTTGCGAGAGGACCTTTCGCACGAGACCTATCACCTGAGCGCCGGCGCCGAGGCGCGTTCCATTGGCGAGATTTCAGAAGCTTTTTCGGAGACGCTCGGAAAACGAATGCCGCGCTTCGCCGGACGACTGAAGGCGCCCTTTGAACGGACGATGGATTTGCTCGCGAACCTCAACCGCGGAGGGAAGGCGCAACGCATCGGTGCACTGCTGAGTGTGTTTGTGCCCTACATGGCGGCCGACATCGTGTACGACAACGCTCGCTCGGTGACCGATCTCCATACCGCACCTGTCCCGTTCACCAGATACGGCGCCGACCTCTACGACTACGCGAAATCCGTGAACTTCGAGTTTCCTTATCGTCCGTTGCCCGAAGGGCTGGATCTTTCAAACGTTCCACCGAGCCCCGTACGGCCGATTGCATGAGTAACGAGTCCTCGCACCGGTAGGGCTTTCCTTGTCTGCGTAGCGGTGGTAATTGAGCCCGGCAATGGGTCTGAGAGACACCGTTAAGTGGGCTCGAACCGAATGGGGCATCTTCCGCAAAGGCGGCGAGATGGGCCTCCGCGAGCGTGTGCGTTGGTTTGTCCAGTGGGCGCCGTTTGGCATGCGTACGATCGGGTGGGGAACCATCTCGCTTACTGCGGGCCCTTTGACCCAAGGACGGGTGTCGACCTGGGCGGCAACGAAGTGGAGCCAATCGAGTGCGAAGGGCCTCAACATCGCGATCGAAGCGGAGGGTCTCGACCACGTTCCGGAAGGCGGGCTCGTCTACGCGAGCAACCACGAGAGCCTGATCGATATTCTGATATTGGGAGCCGCGCTCCCGGGCGACTTCAAGTGGGCCGCGAAGCGCTCCGTGATGAACATTCCCTTCTTGGGATGGCATCTTCGGTTGGCGGGGCACGTGCCGGTCGACCGCAACAGGGGGACGGGCGCGGCGAAGGCAGCCGTGCAAGCATTCAAGAGCGTCCTCGACGCAGGCAAACCCTTGCTCGTTTTTCCCGAGGGCACACGAACAGAAGACGGCAAGCTCAGGCCCTTCAAGAATGGCGCGTTTGAGGCGGCGGTCGAGAGCGACGCCCCGGTCGTGCCTGTCGCCATTCACGGTACGTTTTCTCTCATGTCGCGCGATGCGGTCGATACCGGGAGCTCGAGAGACCCCAATCTGAATCGTGTCGTCACCGTTCGCATCGGGGCACCCCTCTACCCCATCCCCGAGCTCAGCAAAGAAGACCGGATCGCCGATCTCCGTGATCGAACGCGCGAAGCGATCATCACGCTCAAAAACAGTGCTACGCCGGCTCGGGCCGTCGCCGAATCGGCGCAGCAGCTTTGAAGCTGATCACCGTCCCCACACTATCACCTATGTGTACCTGTCGATGATTTGGCCTAGGCCGGGGACCGCGCTCTCGACGTTCTTGCGGGCAGAGCCGCGTAGCTTGCCGTACGCGCTTTTGACGGAGCCATGTCGGGAGCTCGATGCGCGACCGTCCGTCACGGACAGCAACGCTTCAGCAACCTCTCGTGTGTGCGCGCTGAAGTAGTCACTGACAGACGTGCCTTGTGCCATCGCCTGCTCACGGATCGGTTCGAGCGCAGCCGTGAACTCGGGAAGCAGCGTTTGCACTACATTCCTCACGAAACCGGGCTTCACGCTTTGGACGACCTTGTAGCCGGTCTTCACTGCAACTCCGGTTAGGCCTCGTTGCTTCGCAACCTCGTCTTCGACGAGTCGGCACACCTCTTCTACGATCGAAGTCCGTGTAGCGTCATCGTTCAGCGCATCGTTCAGATTCATGACTCCTCTTCTTGCCTTTCGCGGATCTCGATGCAAGCGCTGCCTCCTCGATGCTCGCTTCGACGGCCTCACAAACCGTCGTCACCGACTCGCGCCGATCGCTGACCACGAACAAATACTCCTTGTTTCGGAGATGGCTCACCCGGCCGACTTTCTTGCCGTTGGGGCTGTAGATCCCGATCTGAGCGCCAACATAGCGCTTGAAGTCGACCGCCACGACGCCGACGTGCCCTCTTCGCTCGAGCAGGCCAATCATCTCGTCTCGGTCGAGGTGACCCTCATTGTTGAACGAGACGAGCAGATGGGGGCATCGAACCGCGTCGATAACCGCCTCGAGGCCCTGACGGATGCGGCGCTTCGAATTGAAGTCGCTCTTGTACTCGCGACATTGCACCCGCTTGTTGGCGATGCCGTAGGTCTCGGGTTTGTCCCAGCGCACGAGGCTCTCCCAAACGTGATAGTTCCCCATGTAGCTGTGCTGGTTGTAGGGCGGATCGATGTACGCCACGTCCGCCTCGACCCGCGACGCCGCCTCGACGGCCTCGAGGCAAAGCGCCTCACCGGGCCCCGGCAAGATCGCGGGCATCCGCAGCTCGAGGTCGTTGAACGCACGGGAGGCCCACTGTTTCAAGTACGCCATCTGCACGCCGGTCGTCGAATCGACGCGGTCGGCGGCCTCCATCAAAGAAACGAGCGCAATCGCCTCGAGCTCGGGCGGTAACACGAGCGCGGCGATCTTCTCGCGTATCGCATCGACACGCGCCCCATTTTGAGGCTGAAAGTAGCGTGCGTCCTCGCAGAACGCTGTGGTGAAGTACCCCGGCGCCGCGGGGATCTCCGAGAGCTCTGCGATCAAACATGTGGCCTCTTCTCGCCAACGGTCCGCGTCCGCCTGGACGTAGCATCGCGCCAAGGTCGATGCGTACGTCAGGTGGTCGTTGGCGATCACGTATCGCCCAGACTCCTTGAGCCCGCAGGCCACCCTGGACGTCCCGGAAAACAGGTCGAGAACTCGCGCCGATTCGGGGAACGCGGACACCCCCCGCACGATGTGCGGCACCAGCACCCGTTTCGAGCCTATGTACTTGATCATGAAGTTTGGGCCGTCATCGCCTGCACGATGGCGTCCCGGAGCGTAGCAGCTTCGTAAGGCTTTTGGACAAAACCAAGCGCCCCCATGCCGCGAAGCTCTCGCTCGAGCGCCCCATCCCAGTAGCCGGACACGAAAACCACCGGCGCCTGAGGATCCATGGCCTTCAGTTCCTTGAAGGCTTGGTCCCCGGTCATCCCCGGCATGTTGAGGTCCATCAATACCAGGTCCGGCCGCGGCTGAGTCTCACTATAGATGCGAAGCGCCTCTTCTCCGCTGCGCGCGAAAATCACCCGGTGACCGCTCTGCCGAACCACCCGGCCCGCGCTTCGGCGAACCACGTCCTCGTCGTCGACGAGCAGGATCAAGAGCTGTGTCTGCGGGACCGGAATCGCCGGCATGCTCGGCTCGGTCGGCGCTATCGAGTGCTCGGTGGCAAGCGGAAAGACCACTTGGAAGGTGCTGCCCCGATTGAGCTCGCTGTGCACCGTGATGTGACCGTTGTGGGCTTTGGCGATTTCGTATACAGCGGCGAGGCCGAGCCCCGCTCCGACTTGGTCGGCCTTGGTCGTGAAGAAGGGATCGAACGCTCGCTCCCGGGTTTCGTCATCCATGCCGATGCCGGTGTCCTGCACAGTGATCAGTGCGTGCGCGACCAAGGGGTTGAGCGGTGCTCTTTCGAGATCGTGTTGATCCGCTTTCTTGGCGATGATGGTGAGCTTGCCACCCTTCGGCATGGCGTCCCGCGCGTTGATCAAGAGGTTCATCAGGAGCTGGTGAAGCTGTCCCCGATCGCCGACCACTTTCAGCCCGCGATCGATTTTCGCTTCGATGCGAACGCTTCGGTGAAACGTGTGGCGAGACAACTGCACGACATGATGGCAGAGCTCTGACAAATCGACGTCGGAATGACTCCGATGGACCTCGCGCGCGAAGCCGAGAAGGCGGCTGGTCATTTCCGTTGCTGCGCTCGCGGCGGCTCGGATGTCGTTGAAGGCTTCGCGCACGTTGGGGTCGCTCAGCTTGGTGTCGGGCTGCACCCCACTGAGAAAATCGATACTCGAACGGACCGCGCCGAGAAGATTGTTGAAGTCGTGGGCCACGCCCGTACCGAGCCGGCCGATCGCCTCGAGCTTGCGGCGATGAGCAACCTGCTCTTCCATCGGATCGTGGTGTGCGAAAAGGAGCAGGCAGCTCCCGATCTGAATGCGATCCCCGTAGGACAAGATCTGCCGGGTGATCGCCATCCCGTTGACCTGCGTCCCGTTGCGACTGTCGAGATCCTCGACGACGTACGTCCCGTTCTGGTGTTGGAAGATCCGCGTGTGCATCCGCGAGACGAGCGTGTCGTCGATCTTGACGTGTGCCTCGACGCCCCGCCCGAAGGTGAGCTCCCTATCGATCGCGTACTTGTCCCCGGCCAGCTTGCCGGCGAGCACGACGATGCGGGCCTGCTCCTGCTTTTCGGAGAGCCCTTTCAGCGCAAACACGTGGCGCCGTGTCACCTCAGTGGTTTCTTCCCTCGACATTCGCAGCGGGCCTCCGGACCCATTAGATCCTAGCTTGCGCCCGGGCCAGAGGGTGTAGCCCGAGAGGGTGACCGCGCGCTAGGCGACACGGTGTGTGCTCATCCATGGACCGGACGCGTGAAGATCACTAGTGATTCGACGCGCTTGCGGTCCGGACGCTGGCGCTGGCGCTGACGCTGGTGCTGACGCTGACGCTGATGCGGGCGGTGAAAAATCTGCGCTGCTTCGCGACTTGACCTGCAGGCCGAGTTACTTAGGCTGCCTCGACATGTCTGAGAGAGGCTCCACGGACTTCCCCATCGCGATCATTGGCGCTGGCTTTGCCGGGATTGGGGCCGCGATTCGGTTGAAGCAGGAGGGCATCGAGTCGTTCACGATGTTCGAGCGCGCGGGTGAAATCGGCGGAACCTGGCGCGACAATACCTATCCCGGCTGCGCCTGCGATGTGCAGTCCCACGTGTACTCGCTCTCATTCGAGCAGAACCCCTACTGGAGTAGACGGTTCTCGGAGTATTGGGAGATCCAAGACTACCTTCTCGGCCTCGTCGATAAATGGGAGCTTCGCGAACACTTGCAGCTCAACACCGAGATCGTGAACGCGGAGTTCGACGAAGCCGCGGGTGCGTGGACGCTCACCACCGACGGAGGAGAGACGTTCACCGCCCGGGTCGTTCTTGCAGGCGTCGGCGGACTCGTCGACCCGGCCTACCCGACGATCGCCGGCATGGACGACTTCTCGGGGGAGATGTTCCACACGGCCCGTTGGAATCACGACGTCGACCTCACGAGCAAAAACGTCGCGGTGGTCGGCACCGGCGCGAGCGCAATTCAAGTAGTCCCCTCAATAGCACCAGAAGTCGCCAAGCTGACGGTATTTCAACGCAGTGCTGGTTGGGTCGTGCCCAGATTCGACACCGAGTATTCGGCATGGGCGAAGCGGCTCGCCGTCCGATTTCCGTTTCTTCTCCGCGTGAGCCGGTTCCTCAAGTATTGGCTCAGCGAGATCCTCGGCCCTTTTGTTTTTTTGGATTCGAAGGTCCTGTCGGCAGTCGGCACCTGGCTTTCGAAGTGGAACCTCCGACGACAAGTGAAAGATCCGGAGCTCCGAGAAAAGCTCACCCCCGACTTTCAATTCGGCTGCAAGCGCGTGCTCGTATCCGACGACTACTGGGCCGCCTTCGAGCGCGACAACGTCGAGCTCGTCACCGAGCCCATAGAGGCGATTGAGCGCGAGGGCCTTCGAACGAAAGACGGGGTACTCCACGCAGTCGATGTCATCGTTCTGGCGACGGGCTACTTGCTCGGCTTGGCGGCAGCGCCGTTCCGGGTGGTCGGCCTCGGCGGGCGTTCGTTGGCAGAAGCTTGGGAGAAGGGAGCGGTCGCGTACAAGGGCATGACCGTCTCGGGCTTCCCCAACTGGTTCATCATGATGGGCCCCAACACAGGCCCGGGTCACACCTCGGTCCTGGTCTTCACCGAGGCGCAAATCGAACACGCGCTACAGGCGATCAAAAAGATGATGGCCGAGGACATCAAGTACTGCGATGTCCGGCAAGACGTCCAGGATCGCTACAACGAAGGCATTCAGGGGCCGGATGAAGCACATGGTCCGGGCGTCCGGATGCACGAGCTGGTACTTGTCGAACGACGGAAAGAACCACTCGTTGTTTCCGGGATTTGCTTGCGGAGTACGTCTTGCGGAGCCCGACAGCCTGCATCTAGCGGACTACCAGGTCGCCTTCTTCGAGAAGCAAACGGAGGACGAAGCTCGAGATCCTGACAGCCTCGTCGAGGGTGTGAGCGCGACGCCGTAGCCTCCGTAGCGCCTTAGTTTACCCCGGGGAACCCAACGATCAGGCCGCCTTCGCAGGCAGTGTCGTAGATCAGCACGCCGTCCTCGGTCTCGCCTTTGAACTCTGGAACGTTGCCCTCCGGGTACGCGCCGATCTTGTTGTCGGTGTCGGCGTAAGCAAGGAACTGACACATTTCCCCTAAGCTGTTGTTGCCCCACGTGAGCACTTCGTCGGTGGTGTTGTTAAAACCACACTCGTACTTGAGGCGCTTCGCGCCTTCAGAGTTGATAGGCGGGTCGATCGTGACGCCAAGCGTATCGCCCGGGGAGTTGTCGAATTCGACGATCGGGCGCTCGTTTCCGTCGTCGTCGACGAAGCTCATCTTGAAGTAGTTGCCCCACTGATGGTAGTGACCGAGCACGTAATACATGTTGTACGACTCGCCAACATATTCGCTGATGTCACAGGTCTGTGTCCAGCGCGACTGTCGCTTCGCGGGGATCTCGATCGCGAAATTGGCGAAGTTCAGTTCCCGCAATTTGATCTTGACCTCCTCTTCTTCGATCGCCTGGAGGCCCATCGTCAGCGAGGTGTCGATCGGGGCCGCCGCAGCGTTGAAGAGATGGATGGTTCCAACGATCTTGCTGCGCGGCGGCACGACGATGACCGCACCCTCCGGAAACGCTTGGACCTCTTCGAAGGCCTGAGTCGACTGAGCAAAGATCGCGCCGCCGGCTATCGCGGCCTCCAGCTGGTTCCAATCACGGTCGCGGCACTTCCACGTCCCATCTTCCCCGTACATCTCCTCCGGGACGAAGGACCAGTTGGAGTGGTGCCAAGCGCCGTCGTTGACCTGCCGCACCTTGTTGACGTAGAGCGTTTCGTCGTTGTTCAACGCCCAACTCTGGCACCAGTATTCTTCGGTCCCGGACTCGACTGGGATCGGATCGAACGTGTGCTCCAAAGTCGCGACGAAAGCTGACGAGTCATCGCCCGAGCTCCCACAACCGACGACGACCAAAGCCGCCGCGACCAATAAAGTTATTATGTGCATATGGCCGCAAGGATTTGTTAAACGCCGATCCACCGCAAGCCGACGCCCCAGGGAAGGGGATTCCCCCGTAATTTCGAGGTCTCGCCGGAGCGGACACGATCGCAAACGCTGACACTGTCACTGGCGCTGTCACTGGCGCTGTCGCTGGCGCTGACACTGACACTGGCACCGACCCTGACACTGTCGCTGACACTGTCGCTGGCGCTGGCGCTGACACTGGCGCTGACACTGACGCTGGCGCTGGCGCTGACACCACTGGGGGACCGCGCGGATTCGCTGTGGTAGGGAGAACTAGTGTGTTCCGGAAGTCGACTGAGTTTGCGTTCGCGCTTGTAGTTTTGTGCCTGGTGGTCTCCGTGGCTGCCGAGCCCGCGGTTGGGCCCCTCGGACCGGCACCGCGTGACGTGGACGGCCGCTTCGAGAATCCGATCGGCGGGCTTTCGCACGGCAGCTTCGCTGTTCGCTTTCCTTTCTTCTTGAGGCGGATCGCCGGTTCCTTTCGGGACCGCCCGGGCGCACCCGACCGAGTCGCCAACGACGGCGCATGGTTGCGAGAAAACGCCAAGCACAGCACGCCGACAGTGACTTGGGTCGGCCACGCGACGCTGCTCGTACAGATGGACGGGGTCACTTTTCTCACCGATCCCATCTGGTCGGACACTCCAAGCCCTGTTTCTTTCGCAGGACCGCGACGCTTCGTCCCTCCTGGGGTGGCGATGCAGGACTTGCCGCCGATCGACTTCGTCGTGGTCTCCCACAATCACTACGACCATCTCGATCTTCCGACACTGGTCGCCTTGGCCGAGCGAAACCTGGAAACGCGCTTCTTTGTCCCTCTCGAGAACGGCGAGTTGCTCCGCGACAATGGGATCGACAACGTGGATGAGCGCGACTGGGGCGGCTCGATCGAATACGCGAGCGTGCGCGTGCACTGTCTTCCTGCCCAACACTGGAGCAAGCGGGGGTTGGGCGACGATCGAAAGGCACTCTGGTCGTCGTGGGCGGTCGTCGGACCGGAGCGACGCTTTTTCTTCGCGGGCGACACGGGCTACTTTGATGGTTTCGCGACGATTGCAGAGGCATTGGGGCCGTTCGACCTCGCGGCACTGCCGATCGGCGCGTACGAGCCGCTGGCGATGATGAATACATCGCACATGAATCCGGAGGAGGCAGTCCAAGCCGCGATCGACCTGAGGACCCGAAACGCGGTGGCGATGCACTACGGCACCTTCGATCTCTCCGACGAGCCACTCGAAGATCCGCCGCGGCGCTTCCGCAAGGCGACGGAGGCAAGCCCCCTCGGCAAGAACAGAGGCTGGCTGCTCGACATCGGTGAGACCCGCGAATTCTAGGTACGCCAGAATGACACTGGCGCCGTCATGACAGCCCTATCCCAGACTGCAGGAGCTGGGTTGCGGCTAGGGCCAGCTTCCTTGCATCCTCTGACGACAGTGATGCCACTCGTGGGTGGCCGTCGACGATCATTCTCGCGAGGCCGTGGGTGAGGGCTTCGCTGGTCAGCGCGATGAGCTCCGGATCGGCTTCCGGGATGAGGCCCGCGTTCTGGCCCTCGTAGATGAGCGCGATCAACTTCAGGCGGCGCTCATCTTTGAGGTCGCCCAGAAATCGACCTCCGACCGACCCATGACTGTGAATCAAGTCGAAAAGCGTCGGATGCTCGGCTGCGAATCGTACGTACGCGACGGTCATCGCGCGGAACTGGGTGAGTGCGTCAGCGCAGTCCGCTGTCGCCTCATCGAGCTTTAGGTCGAGCTCGGCGACGGCGCGCTCGGCCACCGCGTCGAGTAGAACCCGCTTGTCGGAGAAGTGCCGAAAGGGCGCTGCGGACGAAACACCCGCCTCCCGCGCAAGCGCCCGCATGCTGACGGCGTCGGGGCCTTGGGAATCGACCAGGCGAAAAGCACCCTCGATGAGCACCTCGCGGAGATTTCCGTGGTGATAGTGCCTACGAGCTGCGGTCACGAGCCCGAGCCTACCAGACTATGTTACCGCTGCTTACTTTCTTTGGCCGTGCAATGTTATCGATGCTTACATTTGAGTGTACCAAGATGTTACCAACGCTTACATTCTGAACAGCCTCGCGAACTAACGACAGACGTTGAGCGAGAAGTCGCACTTGTAGTCGTAGGGGCAGTCCTTCTTCGCCTGGCAGCGCAGCATCTCGCAGACGCCGCTTTCCTCATTGCAGAAATAGGGGGGGGAGCAGCTGTGCAGGCGACACGCGATCACTGTTCTAGACCGAGGCGGGCGCTCTGTCTCTTCGCTGCTCGACGGCCCGGCGATGCTCGTATCCTGGGCGCCCTTGGAGCTTGCGCATCCCGCGATGAGTAGCGCGAGAAGAAACCCAATCGTCACTATCCCTCGGCCTGCCCGAATGCCGTCCATGAACGAATGGTGATAGGTTTCTCGCATGGCGGCAAAGCACATTCTCGTCGGCACGGACTTCTCCGAGCAATCACGACGCACGATCGCAGCGATTGGCGAATACGCAAAGGCGAATGGCAGCAAGGTCACGCTAATCTACGTGACCGACCCCCGAGCGTTCGTGCCACCGCAGGCTGTCGTCCTGCCCGAGGGGATGGGCCCCGCCAAAGAGACCTACGAGGCCGAGCTCCGCGAGCTCCGCGACGAGCTACTAGCGGGGCTCGAAGCCGACACCGTCGTCGTCATGGACCACGCCCCGGCTCGGGCGATCTGCGACTACGCAAAGGACCATGATGTCGACCTGATCGCCGTCGGCTCGCACGGACACGGCCGCGTCGAGCACTGGCTGATCGGAAGCGTAGCTGAGCGTGTCGTTCGTCACGCCCATTGCAACGTATTCATCCTTCGACAGTGACTTCAAAGGGCGGCGCTAGCCTGATACGCTCGCGGTATGGGGAGTAAGCGGATCTGGTCGATCCTCGGGAACTCACAACGTCTCGATGGCGGTGCGATGTTTGGCAACGTTCCGCGCGCAATGTGGGCACAGTGGATCGAGCCAGACGAACGAAACCGGATCCCGTTGGCCTGCCGCGCGATGCTCGTCGAAGAGGAGGACCGGCTGATCTTGTTCGAAGCGGGCATCGGCGCTTTCTTCCCCCCGCAGCTACGTGATCGCTACGGAGTACAGGAAGAGCGCCATGTCTTGCTGGACAGCCTCGAGACCGCTGGCTTTTCGCACGGTGACGTCGATGTGGTCGTCCTGTCCCATCTTCACTTCGACCATGCCGGAGGGCTCCTGAGCAGATACCAGCCCGAAGAGCCGATGCACCTTCTGTTTCCGAAGGCCACCTACATCGTGAGCTGGGATGCTTTGCAGCGCGCTCGACAACCACACCCCCGCGGTCGTCGTTCGTTTATCCCCGAGCTCCCGGCTTTGCTCGAAGAGAGTGGACGACTCGAAGTGGTGAAGGGGAATAGGTCCGACGTGTTGGGAGGCGCGTACAAACTGTGGCTCTCTAATGGACACACGCCGGGGCTGATGTTGACGGAGGTCCCGAGCGATGACGGCCCGGTAGTCTACGCCGCCGATCTGATCCCCGGACGTGCGTGGATGCACCTTCCGATCACCATGGGATACGACCGCTACCCCGAGCAATTGGTCGACGAGAAATCCGAGCTCCTCGGGCGGCTGGTCGAACAACGAGGCCGGATCTTCTTCACCCACGACCACGAAATCGCTCTCGGACGTGTCGCGAAAGACACCAAGGGCCGCTTTTTCGTGCAGGAAAGCTGGGCGGAGCTGCAGGGCGCGCCTCTTTGATCCGCGTGGTAAGCTAGGCCTCTTAGGAGGTCGTCATGCCACGCGGAAATGGCGAGACCCCAGCGCGAATCGTAAGCGGGGAAGACTACATCAACAGCCTGCGGGGCCGGAGCCTCAAGGTGTTCCTGTTCGGTGAGCTGGTCGACGAACCGGTGGACCATCCCCTGATTCGACCGTCGATCAACGCCGTTGCGGAGACCTACGACTTGGCAGTCCGCGAACCGGAAGTTGCAACCGTCGAGTCCACGCTCATCGACGGACGCGTCAACCGCTTTCTACACATCGTGCAGAGCCCGGAAGACCTGGTCGCGCAAAACATGATGCAACGCAAGCTCGGACAGAACACGGGCACTTGCTTTCAGCGCTGCGTCGGAATGGACGCGTTCAACTCGCTCTACTCGGTAACGTACGAGATCGATGAGAAACACGGCACGCCTTATCACGAGCGTCTCAAGGCGTTCTTGACGACGATGCAGCGGCACAACTACGTGGTCGGCGGGGCCATGACCGACGTCAAAGGTGATCGTAGCAAGGCTCCGCACGAGCAAGACGACCCTGACCTCTTCGTCCATATCACCAAGCGTAGCGACGACGGCATCTGGCTGCGCGGCGCCAAGGCGCACCAAACCGGCTGCATCAACTCGCATTGGATCATCGCCATGCCGACGATGCGCCTGGGGCCGAAGGACAAAGACTACTCAGTAGTGGCAGCCTTCCCGGTCGACGCACCCGGGATCACCTACATCTACGGGAGACAGTCCTGCGATACGCGCAGCATGGAAGGCGGCTCGATCGATGTCGGGAATGCGTCGTTCTCGGGACAGGAAGCGATGGTAATCCTCGAGGACGTATTCATCCCGTGGAGCCACGTCTTCATGGATGGCGAGTACGAGTTTGCATCGATGCTCGTCGAGCGCTTTACCTGTTATCACCGTCGGAGCTACGTCTGCAAGACCGGCGTCGGCGACGTATTGATCGGAGCCGCAGCTCAAGCTGCCGAGCACAACGGGGTCGAAAAGGCTTCACACATCAAAGACAAGCTCGTGCAAATGACACATTTGAACGAGACGATGTACGCTGCTGGCATCGCCTCGTCACATCAGGCGAAGCCCACGAAATCCGGCTGCTACTTGAACGACGACATGCTTGCCAACGTGTGCAAGCACCACGTGACGAAGATGCCGTTCGAGATCGGGCGGCTTGCACAGGACCTGGCGGGCGGGTTGGTGAGCACTGCGCCCTCAGAGAAAGAGCTCGAGCACCCCGAGCTCAAGGCGTTGCTCGAAAAATACCTCAAAGGACGGGCGGACGTGCCCACCGAGGCGCGGATTCGCGTGCTCCGCTTGATCGAGAACATGACGATGGGTCGCAACGCGGTGGGGTATCTGACCGAGTCGTTGCACGGCGCCGGGTCTCCGCAGGCACAGCGTATTCAAATCGGACGCCTGATGAACCTCGACTTCAAAAAGGGGCTCGCACGCAAGCTGGCCGGAATCGAGGGTCGCGACGAAGACGAAGAGTAGCCAGCTCCGTGCAAATCCCATACGGTGGGTTCGATGCATGTGAGGGGCCGCATCGAGTGTGTCGTCGTCTGGGCGTGTCTGGCGATGTTCGGTTGCGAGCGGGACGTGACGGCGGAGGCCACTGGCAAACCAATCGGAACCCCCGAGACGAGTAGCGTCGCCGATCCTGTCACCAAAAACGAAGAGCCTGCCGAGCCGGTGCGGGGAGGGCTGATCATCGGAGAGTACCGGCTCGCGCCTCGTGGCGTAGTCGACGGAGACACGATTCGGGTGGAGAATCTCGAAAACTCCATTCGTCTGCTCTCGATCGATACCGAGGAGAAGGTACGCGGTAAACAGGACCAGGCTGCGATCGAGGCAGACTTCGAAAAGTATTTGAAAAGGAAGCGTGGCGACGCCGTGCGTCCAAGAAAAGCTGGTACCCCGATGGGCCGCCGAGCCACCGAGTTCGCGGAAGAGTTCTTCGACGGCATCGAAAGCGTGCGACTCGAACGAGACGACCCCAGGGTTCGTCGTGGGCGGTACGGCCGGCTTCTCGCGTACGCGTTCGTGAAGAAAGACGGCAAGTGGACCAGTTACAATGTCGAGGCTGTCCGCGCGGGGATGAGCCCCTATTTCACGAAGTACGGGTACTCTCATCGTTTTCACAACCAGTTTGCCCGCGCGGAGGGCGAGGCACGGCGCGCTCGACGCGGCATCTGGGACCCAGACGCCAAGGGCTATGACGACTATGCCGAGCGTAAGGATTGGTGGGACGCGCGGGCCAGCTTCATCCAAGTGTTCGAGCACCAGGCAGCTGGGCGCGACGATTTCATCGTGCTCACCCACTGGGACGCGAGTGCGCGGCTCGAAGAAAAGCTAGGTGACGAAGTGACCGTCCTCGGGACGGTCGGCAGGGTGCAGGACTTCAAGAGACTGGTGCGCGTGCTGTTGAGCGGCAAGCAAGGCAAGGACTTTCCGATCATATTTTTCGACAAAGTCGTTTTTCGACGAAGTGGCCTCAGGCGCTATGCGGGCGAGCCTGTGACGGTGCGGGGCTCGATCGAGCGCTACAAACGCGGCGACTTCGAGACGCTTCAGATCGTGGTGGGTGACCTCGAGCAGATCGGCCTTCCCTCGCTCCCGTGGCCGGGTGACCCTGCTCGGGCGACCGAGTAGCACGAAACCAAACGACACCTCGACCGATAACCCGCCAAGCCCGAGAGGCAGGAGGTCGAGATGGTGAGAGTGTGCGGTTGGGCGTGCGGGTGCGCGTGCCTGGTGTTGGTGGTCTGCGGTTGCGGGAGGGATCCAGTCGCGACGCAAGCGGGGTGCGAAGAAATCTTGCCCGGCGACGTCGTCATTACGGAGATTCACGCGAACCCGGATGGAAGCGATGGAGACGACGAGTACATCGAGCTCTTCAATGCGAGTGGACGCACACTCGAGCTCCAGGGTTTGACACTGGTTTCGAGCCGCGAAGACGGGACGGGGGCATCGGAGCATCGATTTGACGAAAGCCATGTCGGCGCAGACGAGTACTTCGTCTTGGGGAACGCCGCACCCGAATCGTTGCCAGCGCATGTCGACTACAGTTATGGCAATACGCTGGGCAGTCTTCGTAACTCCAAAGCGGCGCTGGCGATCCGATGCAGTGAGGCCGTCATCGACCGGGTGAGCTACGCGAGCACGCGAGACGGTCGCGCACTGGAGCTCGACGGCCGGCTCGTCCCAGACAGCGAGTCGAACGACGACGCAGGTCACTGGTGCTTTGCGCCCGAAACAGCGCCCGAGGTCTCCCCAGACAACTTTGGCACCCCGGGCGCGCCAAACAGTGTTTGCGAAGAGGCCCCGGTCGATGGGACTTGCAGCGAAGGTAGGGCGAGGCGCGCCATCGATCGACCGGCATCCGGCGAAGTCCAGATCACCGAATGGATGGCCAATCCGGATGGGGCGGACGGCGAGCTCGAGTGGCTAGAATTGCTCTTTACCGAACAGGCCGATCTCAACGGCATTCGGCTCGGCGCACACAGTGACTCGCTTGGCTCGCCTGTCTTTGGGGATGCGTGTTTCCCCGTCGACGCGGGCACGCGGGTTGTTTTCGGAGCGAGTCCGGCGGCAGCCTCCCGCGTCGACGCGGATCTCAGTTTCAGTCTCGGCAACGCTGGAGAGCGCAGCATCGTGGTCGCAATCGAGGATACCGTCCTCGACCGCGTCGAATACCTGGGTTCGAAAGAAGGTGTCGCGTGGCAAGTGGACGCCGACGGAGTGCTGTGCCTGGTCGAGGCCGTGGCGGACTACGAGTACCGCGATGCCAACTTCGGGACGCCGGGTGAGTCGAACCCAATGTGTCCCCCCGTTCTCGAAGAGGGGATGTGCTTCGATGGGAGCACGCCGCGGTTGATTCGGAGCCCGTCCGCAGCGCAGATCCAGATCACGGAGTGGTTGGCGAACCCTTCGATGGTTGGCAACCGGGACGGCGAGTGGGTCGAGGTTCATTTCTCGGCCGCCGCCGACCTCAATGGCCTGGCATGGTCTGACCTCGCCGGGACGAGCACGGGTGTCGAACGAGACGAGTGTGTGTCGGTACCGGCCGGAGCGTTCGTGGTGTTTGCACGAAACTCAAACGGTGATGCCAACGGAGGCGTGCCGTTCGTAGACGCGGAGCTCGGTATCTCGCTCAACAACACCGACGAAACGATCTCGATCAGCATCGACGGTGAGGTGCTGGATTCGGTTTCGTACGAAGGGTCGCATCCGGGCATCGCGACGCAGATCGACGAATCAGGCCTCCTGTGTGACGCGATCACGCCGTATGGCGACGGAGACCTAGGGACACCCGGTGCGCCAAACCGATCGTGCCCCTAAGACACGCGTACTTCATCGCCTTCGTGTCCGCATGGATCGTCGCGTGGTTTCCGAGGGATGCCGGCGCCGTTCAATACGAGGTTTTCGTGCATGTCGAAGCCGAGGAGGACCTATACGACTTGTTGGTGTCGGGGCAGATCTCGGAGCGTTCCTTCGGCGCGCTTCTGCTCCTCTACCAAACGAAGGTAGACCTCAACCGGGCAGATCGGGAACGGCTCTACGCGTTGCCAAACCTCGACCTGGTGCACGTGGATCGGATTCTCCACTATCGAGATGAGGTCAAAGGCATCCGTGCGCTCGACGATCTCGTGGCGGCTGGGGCGCTCGATGCAAACCTGGCCGACGCGATTCGCGCTTTCGTCATCGTGCGTTCTCTCGAAGCGCCAAAATCCGAAACCGATGGGTTCTTGCGGGTGCAAGGGCGGTGGAGCGGGCGTTACGACAGGCTTCCACCGGCGGTGGCGATTCAGGCACGGGTCAAGACCCTCCGTAACCTCGACGTCGGGGCCGTCGGAGTGCTCACCCGCAACGATGTTCATCAGGTGCGATGGGACCGAGGTCGCCAAGCGCTCACCGCAGAACCAGAACGGGTCCGATTCGTGGTCCCCAAGCTCTACGCAGAATGGGAAGACGAGAAGTGGGAAGTCGTCCTAGGGACTTTTCGCATCGGCTTTGGTCAACGGTTGACGTTCGACGTGACCGACCAGGTCAGTCCGAATGGTTTCTTTGGCGACTACGAGCTTCGGAGAGAAAACGACCTTGCCCTACGATGCAGGCGGAGAGCGGGGGAGCTGATCGAATCTCCGTGCTCGACCGATCGGGTCACGCGGGTCACGCCCGACTACAAATGGACGAACCGCCTGGCAGGCGCTGCGGTCGGCCTACGCAAAGCGGATATGGGACCTGGCTGGTTGCAGGCTTACGGGTGGGGTTCCTATCAAGTACACCGAGTCCCACGAATCGAGGTGGCAAACGCAGGCACCTGCGTAGACCCCCGACTTGATGAGGATCCCGGTTGTCAGGCCCCGACGGTATACGTGCGGGGCGCCGACCCCGCGAAACCGACCAGCGAGCTCAGCTTCGCCACCCTACCCGCCATGGTCGTCGAAGGTCTCGGCGGAGCGAACATCAGCTACTTTTGGAGTTCCCGAGCGCACGCGGGAATGACCGGGTACGGGTCGGCCCCGAAATGGCTCGTTGATGGTGTCGAGCTCACCTTCCAAGAATTCGCGCGTCGGCCCTTTGGCGGCCCGTTCGGCGCGGTGGGGATCGACGCGGCGTACGGGTTCGGCGTGCAAGATTTTTTCGTCGAGCTCGCGCGCAGCTTCGACTCTCAAGTGGACGGCGGAGGCGGCTATGGCGCAATCCTGCGAAGCGTCACGGGCCTCGAGACGACCGAGCTCGACATCTCGGTTCGCTACTACGGCCGAAACTTCGCGAACCCGTACGCGAGGCCGGTATCTGCCCCCGACGAGCTCGATGGGCTCCGAGCGCGCAACGAAACTGGCGTTCGCATGAGGACGACCAGCAGTTTTGGTCGGAAGTTGGGCTGGCGGACCGTGGCCGATGTCTGGCGCAGGCTCTCCGAACGCGGGATCGAAGCCGCGCTCTTTGCGCGCGTGGACGTGGACATGCGCGGACCGTGGGGCTGGGCGTTCTGGACATCCTACCGAAGCAGCAACAGTCAGGGCCTCGTCACCGCGACGCGGTTTGCCTACCAGCCCAGCACGCGGCTCACGATCTCGGCGCAATACCAACACGAATGGGTAGGGTTCACAGCCGAACGCGACCGGCTTCGACAGGACATCGTAGCATTGCTTCACGTCACCTCGCGGCCGACCGATCGGCTCCGTGTTCGGGCTCGCGCGCGGTACGGCTTCGAGGACATCACCAATAACCATCGCCTCACGCAAGTCCTGTGGAGCTACCTAGAAGCCGCGCTGTCACTGCGCGAGCGAGACACGCTGCGATTGCGATACGATTTTCGTGTGTTCTTCGACCGGCGCGAATCGACTCTAGCACGTGTACCAAACCCCGAGCATTGGCTTTGGTTGGAGTACGTGTTTCAGTTTTAGGGCTCGGCTCGAGCACGTGGTACGCTCTGCGGTCCATGAGTGACGAGCAAGCTATCGTCGACGAATGCGGGGACCAATCGTTCCCCGCAAGCGATCCACCGAGCTGGACCTTGGGTCGCGAGTCATCGGCACCCACCCGAGTGGGACATCCCGAGTGGGAACCGATGACCGCTTACGTGGCGGAAATGTCGTACTTCAGTGGCAAGATGGAGGCGTATCTTCGGTACAAGGAGATCCCATTCGAGCGCCGCGTAGTCGGCATGAAGGTGATGCGCGACGAGGTGCTCGCGGCTACCGGCTTGATGAAGGTCCCGGTCATCCGAATGGCCAACGGGCAATGGCTCAAGGACACGACGCCGATGATTGAATGGTTGGATTCGCAATATCCGGATCCACCCGTGATCCCAAAGGACCCGGCCCTTCGTTTCTTGTCGAAGTTAGTCGAAGACTATGCCGACGAATGGTGTTGGCGTGCTGCGCTGTATTGGCGGTGGCGGCCGACCGAATCGCGAAAGCTCCTCATGTCACGAATCGGCAGTGAAGTGTTGGGGGACTTCCCCGCGCCGAACTGGTTGGCCGGCTGGTACTTTGGCCGACGCCAGATCGCGACGTATCTCACGGGCGACGGCATGACCGCCGAGACTGAGCCACACATCAAGCAGCACTACCTCGACCTCCTCGACAGCATGAGCGCCATCCTGGAGGACCAGCCGTATCTGTTGGGGAGCCACCCGACACTGGTCGATATCGGCCTCTTCGGACCGATGTTCCGCCACTACGCGGAAGATCCGACGCCGAGCCGCGTGATGCAGGAACGCGCGCCCGCCGTGTCCGCATGGGTTGGGCGAGTTTGGAACGCGCGCGGAAGCCAACTTCCCGCGGAGCGAACGCTATCCGATTTTTCACATCGCGGTTGGGACTACTTCCTGAAAGAGATTGTGCAGACCTATTGGCCGTTTCTTCTGCGTTCGGCGGAGGCCTGGAAGGCTGGCAAGAAGCGAGTCGACCACCGCGCCCACGGCGTCACCTACAAGGGGCTCAGGGTGGTGCACTACCGCGTGTATTGCCTCGAGGTACTTCAATACGAGTACGAGGCGCTCTCACCCGCCGACCGCAAGGCCGTCGATGACGCGCTCGCACCCCACGGAAAGCTCGAGTTGATGCCTGGGCTTCACTCGGGGCTCATGAAGGAGCACGAGCTCCCGCTTCCCTCGACTCGTCCGCAGCCGTCAAGGCTTCAGCGGCTCGTCCTCGGGTTGACCGGCACACCTTGGGACATGCCGAGGGCGGGGTGATGCGATAGGATGGCTCCGATGAGCTCCTGAGGGACTACAGTCGCTGACGCTGAACACTGGCGTTGACGCTGTCGCTGACGCTGTCGCTGACGCTGTCGCTGACGCTGTCGCTGAACGCTGGCGCCGACACTGGCGCCGACACTGGCGCTGGGTTCGCCCCTCCCTACTCGTAAAGCTTGACGACGCGAACCCCCTCCGGGGACGCCTGCGTGCATAGGTCGCAGAGGGTGCACTCGTCGACGTTGTCCTCGACGACCTCGACGGTGCTGGCCTGGGAGCCGGGCTTGAAGATTTTGACGGGGCATACTTCGACGAGCTTGTCGGCCAGGCCGGGAGTCTTTTCGATGACGCTGTGGTCGACATCTACGCGTATGAACATGGCCATGATGGTTCCTCTGTCGCTCAGTTGCCGATGCGCTCTTGGACGAGGTCTGGAATATCGCCGATCTCTTCCGCGACGGAGATCCCAGCCTCTCGCATCCGGCGTATTTTGTCGGCGGGTGAATCTGCCTTCTTGTTTACGACCGTCCCTGCGTGGCCGAAGCTCATGCCGGGCATCTCATCCATGAAGCGACCCGCCACGAATGCCACGATGGGAAGACGGCTGTCGTTCTCCTGGGTCCAGCGTGCAAGGTCCGCTTCCGCAGTGCCGCCGGGCTCGGCGTAGATCACCAGGGCTTTCGTGTCTTCATCCGCCTCGAACAGCGGAATCAGGTCGACGTACGTCGACCCGATCACGGGGTCACCACCGATCGAAATCGCCGTGCTCACGCCGAGCCCGGATAGGGTTAGCGCGTTGCAGATCTCGGTGGTCATCCCGCCCGAACGCGACATCACACCGACGACCCCAGGTTTGAAGGCCTTGCGGCAGTCGACTGCAGGCCCACCGAGGCTTCCAAAACGGCACACGTCAGGCACGATGAGACCGAGGCAGTTTGGACCGATGACTCGAGCGCCGTGGAGCCCTGCGTATTCGACGATGGCGGAGGCATCTTTGCGTGGAATGCCTTCGGTGATGATGATCACCTCCTTGACGCCAGCGTCGATCGCCTCGTACGCGGCATCCGGCGCAAAGGCGAGGGGCACCGTGATGACGGTTCCATCGACCCTTTCCTTTTCGGTGATCTCACGTACGGTGTCGTACACCGGAACCCCGTACACCTCACGGCCGCCCTTGCCGGGCGTGACCCCGCCGATGATCTTCGAGCCGTACTGCAAACACTCGCGAGTGAAGTTCAGTGCTTCACGCCCGGTGATGCCTTGGACGATGAATTGGAAGTCTTCATGAACGATAACGGCCATTGCTGATCCCTTTAACCAACTTTCTCGACGGCACGTCTCGCCGCTTCGCTGATCGAAACCGTCCGATCGCAGTACTCGACGCCGTACTTCTTGAGGATCTTGGCTGCGTCGGCCTCCCAAGCTCCCGGGACTCGAAAGATCAAGATCTTGTCTGATGGTTCGAACCCCAATTCGGTAATGCCCTTGATGACGCCGCGCGCGACGAGGTCAGCACGGGTGTTGGAAACTACGTTGGACATCACAGCGATCTTGTCGACGCCGGGCTTAGTCAGCACGAGCTTGGTGAGCCTGCGAGCCTTGTCCACACTCGGGTTACCGCCTATCGCCGCGTAGTTGGCCGGTCGGCCGCCGTGCTTTCGCACTGCATCGGTCAACGTCAGTGACCCTCCACCAGCACCTATGACCAAGCCGATGTTGCCATCGAACTCGGCGATGGGGCTGATGATGCCTCGAGGATCTTCCGCGTCGATCCGTGCGCCTTCGAGCTCGAACTCGGTCGGTTCACGTACCTGCCGAAGGTCGTCCTTCGCAAAACCGAGCTCGTCGAGCATCGGCCGTTGCCGATGACGTGCTTCGATTTCAAGGTCGGCCTCGACGTCGAGCACCACGAAGTTGCCGTCCCCAAGCTTGACCAGTGATGTGATATCGAGGTCGGCCAAGTCGTACTCGAGGAAAAGCCGCGCAAGCCCAGACACGATGCGCGTCATCCGTTTGAGATCGTTGCCCTCGAGGGCCAGTGACTTGGCGAGCTCTTTGGCGATGTAATCGGAGAACGGATAGAGCGCCGAGAAGTGCCGACGGACGATACGCTCAGGATGGATATCCCCGAGGTCGTCGATCTTGCCTGCCATGTCGGCCGCGGCGACGACGGGACGCTTGGTGGTCCCGTCATAGGTGAAGCTCAGGCTGTATACCGCTTCGCCAATCGGTCTCGCCTCGACGAGAATGCCGTTGGGCTTGCGACCACCATCGTCGAGTCCGAGGAGCTCGGCCGCGGCGGCCTTTGCCCCGGCAGGATCGGCTGTCTCTCTCACCGACGCAGCGGCGAGCCCGGGCGCGATGGCCTGGGCCTTCAAGATGACGGGGCCGCCGATGTCCGAGGCGACCTCTTGTACCTCATCAGCGGTCTTTGCAAGCTCGCTCTGAACCAGCGGAATCCGGTGCTTTTTGAGGAGTTGCTTCGCTTCGAATTCGTAAAAGCGCATAGTGGAACGGGGAGACTAGCGCCTCTTCTCGTTCGAGTCTACGCCGCAATCGCTTCGGCGAGCGCGACCACACGCTTGGCATGATCGACGTGTAGCTTCTCGATCAGTTTGCCGTCCACCAGAACCACGCCTCTGCCCTGGGCTTCGGCCTCGGCATAGGTTTCGATGATGCGTCGAGAAAGCCTGAGCTCGTCGTCGGAGGGTGCGAACACCTCGTTCGCCGCCTCGAGCTGCTTCGGATGGATCAAGGTCTTCCCGTCAAAGCCGAGCTCGGCTCCCTGGCGACAAGAATCGACGAACCCTTCGTGGTCATTCAGATCGAGATAGACCCCATCGAGGATCGCGATCCGCGCCGCACGCGCGGCAAGCATGCACAACCCCAATGCTGTGATGAGCGGCAACCGCATCGCAGTGTGCTGCGCCTGAAGATCTTTGGCGAGATCAGACGTACCCATCACTAGGCCCCCGAGGCGCGGGCTCGCATCCGCAATTTCTTCCGCGTGCAGCATCGCGCGTGGGGTCTCCATCATGCACCAAATCGCCAGGTCCGGTGACGCGCCATGAGACACCAAGACCGACTCGGCCTGCCGCACCGTTGCCGCGCTTTCGACTTTCGGAAGCAAGATTGCATCCGCGCCGACCGTCGCGACGGCAACCAGGTCATCGTAGCCCCAAGGTGTGTTCAAACCGTTCGTGCGAATCAGGATCTCGCGTTTCCCATAGCCGCCGGCCTCTACCGTCTCGATGACTTGAGTGCGGGCGATCAGCTTCGCGTCAGGCGCGACGGCGTCCTCGAGATCGAAAATCAAAGCGTCTGCAGGAAGCCCACGGCTCTTGTCGAGGGCCCGGGCATTCGCGCCGGGCATGTACAGCATACTTCGACGAGGTCGGTGCTTCGTGGTCATTTCGGCTCCTAGAACTGGTACGCCTGCTTCAGCTCGGGGTCTTTCTCTGCGAGCTTGCGGGCGAGCTCGACCATCACCTTGCACTGCTTGTAAGTCGCGTCGTCCTGCATTTTCCCGTCGATCATGACGGCGCCTGTCCCGTCACCCATCTCTTCGATCACTTTCTTTGCCCAAAGCACTTCGTCAACGGGCGGGCTGAACACCTTCCTTGCGATGTCGATCTGCACGGGGTGAAGGGTCCAAGTGCCCACGCAACCCAGCAAGAAGGCATTCCGGAACTGGTCTTCGCAGGCGACCGTGTCACGGATATCTCCGAAGGGACCGTAGTACGCAAAGATGCCGTTCGATACACATGCATCGACCATGCGCGCGATCGTGTAGTGCCAAAGATCCTGCTGAGCGGTGGCACGCGGCGCGTCGAGATTGTCCGGGTCTGGATCCGCGCGCACCAAGTAGCCGGGGTGACCGCCGCCGACGCGCGTCGTCTTCATGCGACGTGACGCCGCAAGGTCCGCGGGGCCCAAGCTCATTCCCTGCATGCGCGGGCTCGCGGCTGCGATCTCTTCGACATTCACCACACCAAGCGCGGTCTCCAGGATCGCATGCACGAGAATCGGACGCTTGAGCTCTGCGCGTGCCTCGAGCTGAGCAAGCAGACGGTCTACGTAGTGAATATCCCACGGCCCTTCGACCTTCGGCACCATGATGACGTCGACCCTGTCGCCGACCTCTTGCACGATCTGGGTCATGTCATCGAGAAACCATGGACTGTCGAGACTGTTGACGCGGGTCCAGAGCTGGCAATCCCCGAAGTCGGTTTCCTTGGCGATCTTCACGAACCCCTCGCGCGCGTCGACTTTCTTGTCGGCCTGAATCGCATCTTCGAGGTTTCCAAGGAGCACATCGCAGTTGGCGGCGATGCTCGGGACCTTGGCGGCCATCTTCGGGTTGCTCGGGTCGAAGAAGTGGATCATCCGCGACGGCCGAAACGGGATCTCCCGCGCGGGTTCCGGAGCTCCGATGGCCATGGGTTTGAAGAAGTCCTTCGCGTTGCGCATGGTGTACCCTAGCATATGGAAATTGGGCTGAACCTTCCGGTCATGGTGCCGGGGCTGGACCGGGACACGTTCTCGAAGTGGTGCGAGCACATCGATGCGGGACGTCCATCGCGTCGCGGACATCATCGGCTAGCTTCTGGCCTCTGCATGCTATAAGCGGCGATCTGAGGAGGTGTGGAGATGAGAGGCATCATCGTCATGGTATTCGTGGTCGGCGCGTTCTTTGCTGGGCTGTTCACTACCCAAGTCGGCCCGGTCGCCGCGGACCATCACGCCAAGAGTCAGTGGCAGTACCAGTGCTTCGAGGCGTCCGGTGTGGCGCAAGTGACGGAGCGCTCGAACAAGATGGGGCAACAGGGCTGGGAGCTCGTGACTTCGGCCGGCAACGCCAACTCGACCCTGTGGTGCTTCAAGCGGCCACTCTGGAAGAAGTAGGCAGAGGGTTCGACCATGGGCCGATCCGGTCGTCGAGGGTGGCTGAAGGGACTTCTGATCTTCGCCGTAGTGGTGTTGATCGGCGGGACCGCGTTCAACTATCTGTATCTTGCCGATCTGCGCCGGGACTCGCTCGCGCAAGACACCCCTGCGGCGCGTGAAGCCGGTGCCAGACGGCTCGATACGCTAGCCGCAGCGCACGGCCTAGATGCCTGGCTGGGTTATCAGGTCATGGACGTCACATTCGAAGACGTTTGGTACGGCGACATGATGAAGCGCTTCATGATGCACTGGGAAGAGTCGCCGCAAGCGCTCCGTGGTCGTTTCATCCGGGGCGGTTGGACCGGTGACCTCGAGCTTCTCAGCGGTCCCGACAAGGGCAAACGCTGGGGGATTCAGAGCTGGAAAACGTGGACCGCCGAACCCGGCGAGGAACCGGTGTTCGAGCAGGATGACACGGTGGAGTTCGTCGTCCCAACGACGCAATACTTCCTCGAGCTGCCACTTCGCATGAGGTCGGCCACGGTCGCGCTCGCCTCGGGCCAAGATGTTTGGGAAGGAAAGACGCATGACTTGATCTTCGCGAGCTGGGGGACCGCCGAACCCGTGCCCGAAGTAGACCAATACGTTCTATGGATCGATCCGGAAACGGGACTCCTGGCGCGTGTGGACTTCACCGTTCGAGATCAAGGTGGCGGAGCGACCGGCTCGGCGCGCTATCGGCACTACGTGGACGTCGGGGGCGTCCAGGTCGCGAAGGAGATCGCGATCTTCGGCTTGTTGCCGGCCGGAGCGGAAATGCCGGTCCACACATTCGTCACCGAGAAGGTCGAATGGGACACGGTGTCACCGGACGACTTGCGCCCCGATCCTTCGCTTGCAAACGAAGGGGAATCGAAGCCGGGGCTTTGAATCAAGGAGCCAATGTCCCTTTTCAATGACAAACAAGTTCGCCTGAACGTCGACCAGCTTCCGATCACCTTCGACGACTACGGGTTCGATCGATTTGGTCTCTCAAAAAAGACGTTGGTCCACGCCTACTCGCCGATGGCGTACTTCTATCGTCATTACCTCAAGGTCACGGCGTTCGGGATGGAGTCCATCCCGCGGGACGGACGCGCACTCATCATTGCAAACCACTCTGGGGGCATCGGCGCCGACGCGGCCATGATTTTCACTTCGCTCATCCTCAACGACGAGGCGCCCCGCCTCGGTCAGGGGATGGCCGAGTATTTCCTCACGCGATCCCCATTCGCGTCGGTCGCACTCGGCAGGCTTGGGCATCTCACTGGGCTTCCAGAGCACGGTGAGCAGTTGCTCAACGACGAACGTCTCGTCATCGTGTTTCCTGAGGGCGCGCGGGGGGCCGGAAAGCTCTACAAAGATCGCTACAAGCTCGTTCGGTTCGGCACCGGTTTCATGCGACTCGCGCTCAAGACCAGCTCGCCCATCATTCCGTGCGCCTTCATCGGCGGCGAAGAAGCGTTCCCGCAGCTCTTTCACATCAAGTGGCTCGCCAAGCTGTTGAACGGGCCGTTCGTGCCGGTTGCGCCTCAGCTCATCTTCTTTCCACTGCCCGTCGCATGTCAGGTGTACTACGGGCCACCCATGAGCTTCGAGGGAGACGGGTCCGAGCCGGATCACGTCATTGAAGAGTACATCGACCAGGTCAGGGCCTCGATGGAGCGTTTGATCAGCACGGGGCTCGACGCACGACCCCGATCGTTCATGTTCGAGAAGATGCGCGGTCCAGAGAAAGACGGCCTACCATGAAGATCTTGATCACCGGAATCAGTGGAACATTGGCGCGAGGAGTCGCATACCGACTCGTGCAACGCGGGCACAAAGTAATCGGTATCGATCGCCGTCCATGGCCCGATGTGCCCGAAGGCGTCGAGATGCACCAAGCCGACATCCGCAAACGTCCAGCCGAAGATGTGTTTCGAACGGCAAGGCCCGATGCGCTGGTTCACATGGCGACCGTCACGCATTTCACGACGAGCACCGAGGAGCGCTACCGAATCAACTTGGGCGGCACCCGTAAGCTGTTCGAGTACTGCCACGAGTACGGCGTGGGCCAGGCGGTGTTCGTGGGCCGACACACCGTGTACGGGGCAACTCCCGACTCGCCGCTCTACCACACCGAAGACGAACCTCCTCTGGCTGGTGCGGCTTTCAAAGAGCTCGCCGATTTGGTGGCTGCCGATCTATATGCCGGAAGCGCGCTTTGGCGATGGCCTGAGATCGATACAGCGGTCCTCCGCCTCTGCTACTTCCTCGGCCCGAGCCGCGGCGGCACCCTCGCGAGTTTCCTCTCGAAGAGCCGCGTACCGACAGTGATGGGGTTCGATCCCCTCTACCAACTCATGCACGAATGGGATGCCGAGGAGGCGATCACCTTGGCGGTCGAGAACCAACTCCGAGGCGTATTCAATGTCGCAGGCCCCCCGCCGGTCCCGCTATCGACCGTCGTATCGGCCACCGGCAAACGCGGCATCCCGATCCCCGAGCCTCTCTACTCGAGCGTCCTCGGCCGCTTCGGCTTCCCCTACCTACCCGCTGACGCGATCGCACACGTGAAGTACCCCATCGTCATCGACAACAAAGCCTTCGTCGAAGCCACAAACTTCGAGCCCCGCTACTCCGCAAAGCAGACGATGGAGGGCTTCAGGTGGAACTAGAGCGTTAGCTCCTCGTCTTCGTAGTCGTAGTCGTGCAAGACTACGAGAACGTGTTCGAGCGGAAAAAGGGGATCCGCTTAGGGATGAAGTCGAAGGGTAGGATTGCGCCGTCCTCGGAATCGAGCTGTAAATTTGTTCGCCTTGGATCGCCGGGATGATAGTTCTGCGGACGATGGAGCCGCTGGACCAGTCCGAACCAGCCTTTGCGCTTACGCGCGAAACCGTGACCCTTGGCGATCTAGTTTCGAAGGCTTCCGAAGCGTGGCAACGCGATGTCGGCACTTGGGTGCTTGCGACCGTGCTCATGCTGCTGATCGGGTTCGGGATTCCGTTCGTGCTCGGTTTGGGCGTCGGCATTCTCGGAGCACTGCTTTCCGCAGGCGACACCCATCCCGCCGCCCAGGCGATCATGACCGGCCTTCAGGTCGGCGTTCAGATCCTGCAAACGGTCGTTCAGGGTGTCCTTGCGCTCGGGTTTTGGGCGATGGCAATCCACGCCTTGCACGGAAGGCCGGCACCGATCGGTGCGCTTTTCAGCCAGATCAACAAGGCCCTCAAGTACATCCTCCAAGTGCTTGCGATTTGGATCCCCCTCGCCGTCATCTTCGGCGCGATCGGCGCGGCGGTGTTCTTCATCTCCGTGGGATCGATCGACCTCGACATGCCGCTCGACGAAGCGTTCGAGACTGCCGCACCCGCACTCTGGGTCTTCTTTCTCGTCAGCATCCCGATCTACGTCTACATCTTTCTCGGGATCCTGTTCGCGCAGGTCGAGCTCGCCTACAATGACAGCGCAGGTCCCATCCAGGCGGTCGTATACTCGTGGCGAATCGCTCGCAAGCGGCGCTGGTTGGTGCTGGGCGTCACCCTCATTTCGAGTCTGATCGCCATAGGCTCGATGCTGCTCTGCGGCGTCGGCTTTCTGTTTGGAGGACCGCTAGCGACCCTCATCGTCGCCGCGCTCTATCTGGCACTTCGAAACGGCGCGGACGTTCCGACGCCCGACACCCGCTCCACACTCGACCGAGTCTACTAGCGTGGGGCGGCTGCGATGTTTCCACCGTCGACGGTGATGACACACCCCGTGGTACTCGGCGCAAGAGCCAGGCTGACAAAGGCGTCGGCTACGTCCTCCGCGGTGACCTCACGATTGAGCAGATTCGATCGGTAGTACGCGTCGGGGTCGAGGCCGCGGGCCTCGGCACGCCGCTGGACGTCCTCCGAAGCGAGCAATGCGGTTCGAATGCGGTCGGCGTTTACGGCATTGCTGCGCACCCCGATGCTCCCACCCTCGATCGCGTATTGCTTCATCAGGGCAACGACCGCTGCCTTGGGGATCGCGTAAGGGCCAAAGCCCTTGCCAGGATTGAACGCCGCTTTCGAGGCATTGAAGAGGAGAAAGCCGCCCATCCCTTGCGCGCGCATCACCCGCTGCGCTGAAGAGGCGAGGTATTGATGCGAAAAGAAGTTCACCTCGAAGCTCTTTTTGAGATCGCGCGTAGTGATCTCGTCGATCGCGCCTTGCGGAGCGATTCCAGCGTTCGACACGACCCCGTCGATCCCGCCGAAGGCGCGAACGCAGCGTTCGACACTCTTTCGGACGGCGGACTCGTTCGACACGTCCACGACTTCACAACGCGCCCCAAGTGGCTTCGCGACACCGACCAGTGCCTCCTCGTCACGATCGGTCAGGTACAGCGACGCGCCTACGTTTGCGAAAGCTCGAGCGCAAGCGGCGCCAATGCCCCTACCCGCCCCCGAGACGTACACCACACGGCCCTGCAAGGGCGTGGGTTTTGATTTCCCGAGCTTTGCCTGCTCTAGCGACCAGTACTCCATATCGAAGAGGTCGGCTGTTGGCAGCGCCTCGTACCGGCCTATCGCTTCCGCAGTTTCGATCACGCCGAGAGTGTGCTCGTAGATGTCGCCCGCAATTGCCGCTGCCTTTTCCGTCGCGCCGACCGAAATCAGCCCGATACCCGGCACGAGGACGATTCTCGGGTCGGGATCGAGTGGGGTCACCTCGCGTCCCTTGGCGCTGGACTCGCGGGTAACATAGGCCACGTATTCTTCGCGATAGCTCCGAAGCCTCTCGTCGATGTGTGATGCGATCATCGACGGGTCCATCTCGGAAGACAGGTCGAGGAGCAAGGGCACACGCTTGGTCCGAATCACGTGGTCGGGTGTGGCCGTCCCACGCTGGGTAATCGTCGCAAGATCCGTGCGGGCCAGGAACCGTCCGATCACGTCGTCGTTCCGGAGGCTCAAGAGGTATCGCCTCTCGCCGTCCCCGACCCTTCCTCGCAAAATCGGCGCAAGGGTCGCGTAGTCCATGTTCTCCCGGGGAACCCGAGCCGCCGCTACGTTCGCGGCAGCGTTCTGTCCGAACCGCTCGGCCCTGTCCACGGCAGCGATGTGCTTTTCGTAACTTTCCTTTGCGGTTTGCCCAAACGTGAACAGCCCGTGGCGAAGCAACAGGAGGCCCTCGACATCCGGATTTTGCTCGTAGGTTTCGGCGGCAAGCTTTGCGAGCGCGAATCCTGGCATGATGTAAGGAACGATCGTCAATGCGTTGCCAAAGACGGCGTGACAGACGTCTTCGGCGCTGGGCTGGTCGACGAGCGCAAGGATCGCATCGGCGTGCGAGTGGTCGATGAACTTGTGGGGCAGGAACGCATGGAGGAGCGTTTCGATCGAAGGATTCGGAGAGCTCGAGTCGATCAATCGAGTTCGCTGAGCGTTCACCATCTCTTCGTCCGAAAGCGCATCTCGGTTGCGCAGCGCGCCGAGGCTCTCGAGGCGAACCGCGGGAAGCCCCGCAGGCTCGATGTCGCCGAGGTCCCAACCGCTTCCTTTGACACAAAGGACCGCGACTTCTCGTCCTGTGTCATCGGGCACCGTCGTCTTGACCGAGGTGTTGCCGCCACCATGCAACACGAGCGCCGGGTCCTGTCCGATCAAACGCGACGTGTACACGCGAAGCGCGATGTCTTCGTTGATGCCAGGGTCGTCGCGATAGCATTCGATCATCGCTCGCGCGTCTGCGTCGGACCAGCGGCTTTCCACTTTACTCGCCTCCCTTGCGCGACCGGAGCCTATCACGCCCGATATCCCCAAAAGGGGATAGCTTTCGACGGTGCCCAGACCTGGAATCGAACCAGGGACACGAGGATTTTCAGTCCACTGCTCTACCAACTGAGCTATCTGGGCCCGGAAAGCAGGCGCGGAGCCTAGCCGCCGACCGTGGCCTGTCAAGCACGAGAGAAAACTTGCGTTCCGGTAGTCCTTCAGGATTACAATGATAGGTGGATGGTGTAGGCAGGATGGCGAGCCCTGTGGATGATCGTGGCGTCGAGACATTCCTTCGATTGTTGATGGAAGGTGCGAGTGGCCCCCGTGCGAAGTCCGAAGCACTCGAAGGCCTAGTGACACGCAAGGTGTGGCTAGCGACCTGGGAACCACGCGCCGAAGGCTTCCGGACGTTGATCAACGGCGACGGCGAAGAAGCTCTCGCCGTGTTCAGCTCCGAGAAGGAATTGATGAATGCGGCAGGCCGATTCAACTGGCTCGAGTCGGACGGCAACGTCGCCGCGCACGAAAGCATAGGCGCGGACATTCTGAGGCACGCGTGGACTCGCGAATACGCATTCGTGGTCGTGGACATCGCCGCTGATCATTCGCTCGAATACGACCGGGAAGAGATTCGGTCGGCGCTTCGGGAGTTGGATACTACGGGGCCTTTCCGAACTTCGCGTCCGCCTGCACCCTCCGCCTCCGAGGTGCCCGAACCGACGAGTGCTTTTCCGCCGCCGGTCGAGAAAATTTCGACGATGTACAGCATGGTACCCTCACGCGCCGAGAAGCTCGATCGCTTGAGCGACCTCCCGACCAAGCCACATGAGATTCCGCACGAGAGCGAGCCACCGACTAGACCCCATGCCAAACCGGCCGGGGAGTCGCGGGACCCTACGACCGGCAACCGACCGAGCTCTCGCCCGGCCGCGAAACCGGACAGCAACGCCCCGCCAAAGATCCAAGAGGTGGTGCCCGAATCCGCAAAGGTCGAGGTCGCGGGAACGTATGGTGCCGCCACCATCGTTCCGCCCACGGCGGGATCGTCGAGGCCCGTGTCTGAAGCCGCGCCCAGGCTCAACTCCGATGCACCGACCGCCCCAGCGGCACGTGCGTCCGACTTTGGGCCGCCGGGCAAGTTTGCGCTTCCGCCGGTCGGACCGATCGGAAAGCCTCGGGTCGACCCGCCGCCCCCGGTAGACCCGCCGCCCCCGGTAGAGGCGCCGCCCTCGGTTGACGAACCCCCGTCGGATACCGGCGCCCACCGTCCGTCACGCCTCGCGGCACCTTCGATTGGAGACGCGATCGAGATGGTGAAGTTGCTGTACGCGCCCCACGAGGAGCTGTTGGAAGCCCTAGGTGAAGTGCTTCGACGGTACCCTGAGATCGAATGGGCGTCGTATTGCCAGGTGGCACGCCCTGCCGGCGACCCGAGCCCGGCCGTCGGCCTCCGCATCACCGACACCTATCGTGACAACGTGACGTCCATCATCAAAGAGCTTTGCGAGGCGGGCCGGACCCACGACGTCGAAATCGACGTCCTGCTCATCGACGGCCACGACCTCCTCCGCAAGGCCCGCGAGCACGCTTTCGTCTTCTTCCCCTGGAAGCCCAAGCCCTTTAGCGGTTGACAACACTTCACATTCTGCACGCGGTGTAGAAGTAATACCGGAGCTTACTCGTCGCTGACCCTCGGTCTGTCGCGCTTCAAGACTTCGCAGGACTGGTTGACAAAGACCGGCGCGCCACCGCAATCATGCTCGCGTACTTCCAAAAGAATTTGGTCTCAGCTCGGGTTACGCTTCGCTCAACACGGACGCTTGTCGGTCCGAGCGAGAGATCGTTGCGCGGATCCCCCTACTCCACGTCATCCGTTCGAAGTTCCATGTTGGCGAGCCACAGATCGATCTTCACGAAGGAGTCGTGGTCGTACGAAACGCCTTGGAAGTTCACCTCCAAGTGGTCGTAGTCGTGGGACAAGGTCACGCTGTCGACGTCGACCGTAGTCATGGCGTCATCCACACCCATAGCGAAGATGATCGGCCCGCCCCTCGGACGCAGGATATCGATGATGTACCCGTCAAAGTCGGCGCCGGTAAATGCACCCGGCTCCGCCACGTTGGAGAAATCGAAGATCAGGTGGTGCTCCTCCACGTAAACGTCCACAGCGGGGCTCGGAGCTTCGGCGCACGATGGGCCTAGCGTCTTGACCTCGTCTCCGGGAAACTCGCAGCCATCTCCCACTTTGGCCACCAACGGCGCTGACGCCTTCGAGTCGCAGTGGGTCGAATAGCGGAGCAACTTCACCTCCAGACCGTCCAGACTTGCCCGAGGGCCGAGCGTATCGGGATCGATCCGGCCGGGATCGAGCGAAAAACACGCGGCTAGAACTCCTAGCATGCCCATGAAAATCAGGATTGCCGGACGACTGTGAAACGGTCGCGCGATTGCGTTTTCCATTGCCCTGTCCCTTTCCGAGCGGACGAAGCGCGCGATCCGAGATCCGACTGTGATTGACCAGAAAGTCAAAGGTCCCGCCCCCCAGCCAGTGCCCCTTGTGCCGTCGGATCGGTTTCAAAGGGCTCAGATTCCCCAAGCTTTCGCCGCCCTTCTTTCTTATTTGACAAAATGTAAACTTAACGGCGGCTAAAGTCAAGCACTAAGTTAACTATTTGACCCTAAGCGCGATTCGAGAAAGCGCCTCGGCCCGGGGCCAACGGTACATAAGCCCCGGCAACACCTGCGGTGTTCGACCAACGGACGGACCAGGTCAACATCAGCGCCGAGGAGCCAAACCTCGGACCGCTCGCCGATAACGGCAGACCCACTAACACGCATGCGCTCGGGCCGGGAAGCTTCGCTATCGACCGAATCCCCGTGACGAAGTGCGTCGACGCCGACGGCATGCCGCTGACCACCGACCAGCGCCCCCCTGGACGGCGGGGGTTCTTTTGTGCCGGTCTAAGCCACGCTGATCTCGCAGGTACCAGGGTCGCGTTCTTTGTTTGCGCGCCCTACGCGCCAACGTCAGCCGTCGATCTAGGGTGTTTCGTCCGCTGCGAGTGTCATGCTGAGTCCAGCTTGGCTTTTCGCTCTTGGCGCCACTTGTCGACCGATTGCTTGGCACGCTCGCGTTCTTCGCGAGGCTATCACGAGCGCGTTACAATACTTATTGCTGGGGTTTACGCACCTCTGCGGTTCTGGGGTTTGCGCGTATTCCTTTGCGAAAGTGCTAAGACACCTGAGTGAGTCTTGGTGATGCACCTCCTGCCATCCGAAGCCCCATTCCAGCGGGCGCTGGCCAAGCATGGGTGGAGCGTTTGGCGGCGAGCGAATGTCCTGCGCTGACGACGCGACGCAAGCGGCGAGCTGAGCGCACGGGGGCGAATCACGATCCGATCGTGTGGGTAGAGGCCCAAGGAACGAACGTGGTCGATGCCGATGGCAACCGGTACGTCGACCTCACCTCAGGCTTTGGAGTCGCGTTGATCGGGCACGGACACCCCGCGGTCGTCGGAGCCGTCAAGGAACAGGCCGACGCCCTCCTGCACGCGCTCGGTGACCTCTACCCGTCCTCGGTGAAAATCGAGCTTCTCGAGAAGCTGTGCGCCCTGTCGCCCTGGCCCGAAGCGCGCGCGATGCTGTCGCTTAGCGGTGCGGACGCGGTCACAGCAGCATTGAAGACCGCCGTGATGGCGACTGGGCGACCCGGGGTCGTCGCTTTCGAGGGCAGCTACCATGGCCTGTCGTATGGGCCCTTGGCGGTATCCGGCTTTGCAGGGCGCTTCCGCGCACCGTTTGAACGACAATTGGGTTCGCACGTGCACTTCGCGCATTGGCCAAACACCGACGACGCAGTCGATCGAGCACTCCGCAGCCTGCCCACCGACTGGAGCGAGATCGGTGCTCTGATCGTCGAACCGATCCAAGGGAGGGCGGGAGTGCGCGTGCCGCCGCGAGGATTCCTGAACAAGCTCGGCAAGACGTGCGAGCAGCACGGCGTAGTGTTGATCGCCGATGAGATCTTCACTGGGCTCGGCCGATGTGGAGCGTGGTGGCGCTCGGTGCACGACGAGGTAGTACCCGATGTCATTTGTGTGGGGAAAGCGCTCGGAGGCGGGTTGCCGGTCAGTGCGTGCATTGCCCGCGACGAGGTGATGCGCGCTTGGGGCGACCCCGATCGCGACGCCATCCATACCGGCACGTTCTTTGGCGATCCGCTCGGCGCGGCGGCCGCCCTGGCGACTCTCGGGGTGATCGAGAAAGAAGGACTCGTCGCGCTGTCCGAAGAGCGAGGCGACGCGTTCGCGAAAACGCTCCACGGGGCATCCCTTCGAGGGGTCTCTGAGGTCCGGCATGCGGGCACGATGTTCGGTCTTCAATTGGAAGCGGAGCTTCGGGCTTTGTCGGTGGCCCGCGCGCTTCTCGAAAAGGGATATCTGGTCCTTCCGGCGGGGGAAGGCGGCGACGTCGTTCAACTCGTGCCCCCGGTCACGCTGAGCCAGGCACGATTTGACGGTTTCGTGGACGCTCTCGACGAAGTCCTGGAGACGGTCCGGTGAGCGTTCGGGCCGAGCTCGAGCGGCGAGTCGAGGAGCTCATCGCCGACCCTGGCGCGCGCAAAGACGAAGTACGAGATCAACTGATCGCAGATGTCGCCAAGTGGCAGGCCGCGCGCGTTCCCGAGTACGATCGCTTGCATCGACAGAGCACCCGACCCCCTGCCCTACCGACCGACGTGTTTCGCGTTCGGCGAATCGCCTCGCATCCCCCTGAAGAGGACATCCGCGTCTTTAGGAGCTCCGGTACGACATCGTCGGACCGCAGTACTCACGTTTTCAAGGACCTCAGGCTCTATGACGCGGCAGCGAGGGCAGCCGCGAAGCGCATGCTGTTCCCCGACGTCGATCGGATGTGCCTGGTGTTGTTGGCGCCTCACGAAGACGAGGTCCCCACACTCGTCACTCAGCTACATGCTGACGCGGTTCACGGAATGGTTTGGCGCCGAACACACCTGGGTCTGGCACGATGATTCGCTTGACATCGATCGCTTCGAAACCGCGCTCGGCGATGCGCTCGCCGACGGACGAGCGGTCGCCTTGCTCGGCACGTCGTTTGCTTTCGTTCATGCGGAAGATCAGCTGGCCGACCTACGCGTCGCGCTCCCCCGGGGGAGCCGCATCATGCACACCGGCGGCTACAAGGCCCGTTCGCGTGAGGTCGAGCCAGCCGCGCTTCGCCGCACGATGGGCGTGCGCTACGGTATCCCAGAACCTTGGATCATCGCCGAATACGGCATGACCGAGCTCAGCTCCCAGCTCTATGAGACCACGCTGCGCGACGTTCTAGAGAGCGTCTCATCACCAAGGCGGCTTTGGGTCCCACCGTGGGTGCGCGCAATGCCAGTCGACCCAGACACGTTGGAGCCCGTCCAAGACGGCACGCGCGGCGTGCTTCGCATCGACGACTGCGCGAACTTGGATTCGGTGTGCTGCATCCAAACGGCCGACCTCGCGATGAGGATCGAGGATGGAATCGTCGTCGAGGGCCGTGCACCCGGCGCCGTCTCACGAGGCTGCTCACTGGCAGTGGACCAGGCTCTTGGGGTGAGCTGACATGGCAGACGAGCCCTCGGTCATCCGGAAGCGGGCCAATGCCGTTCTCGAAGCCGGGGGCATGCTCCGGTGTCGTTCGATCGAGGAGCGTGCACAGTGGCTCGCTGCATCCGCAAAGGCCCTCGGTGACGCCACTCCCCTAGGACGGGAAGCCTGCGAGACCCTTCCGAAAGAAACCGGGTCGAGCGACGCGATGGTGGCCTGGGCCCTTCGCACGACCCTCGACACCGTGCATCGGGACGCGCTTCTCGGGCTCGCCGAGGAGGCGTTCGCGATCGTCGGTAGAAGGCCCGACCCGATCTCGTTCTTGTCTGTCGTGTTGGCAGGCAACGTGTTCACGGCTTCAGTCCGTGGAATCGTCGTGCCGCTCCTCTTCGGTGTTCCGGTCCTGGTCAAAGCCTCCTCGAACGAAACTCGGTTTCCGTCCCTCATGCGAGAGGCGCTCCGGCGCTCGGACGCCGAGCTCGGCCTGGCAATGGACATGGTGGCGTTCCCCGGCGGCGATATTGATCGCGAGACCGCATTGTTCGAGCTCGCCGAAACGGTGGGTATCTATGGAACCGACGAAACGGTGCGCGCGGTCGAACAGCGAGTCGACAAACGGATTCCGGTCATCGCACATGGGCACGGAGTCAGCGTCGCTTATTGCAGCGCCCGATCACTTGCGGCCGAATCAATCGACGACACCACTGCACGCATAGCTCTCGACCTCGCCGCATACGACCAGCGTGGCTGTCTGTCCCCCCAGGTGATCTACGTGGAGGAAACCCCCCGGACACCGGCGGAGGCCTTCGCTGCTCGACTTTCCGAGGCGCTCGAGGCCATCGCTGAGACCTTGCCGCGGGGTCCGCTTCCCGAGGCTGTTGGCGCCGCGCAAACACAATGGCGGGGCCTCGCGGAGGTCGAAGGAACGCTCGTTAGCGGTCGTGCACATGCGCTTGCGATCAATCGCGGCGGCGCAATTCGCTGGAGCCCGAATTATCGAAACGCCACGGTCGTGCCGGTTCGGAGCCTCGACGACGCCTTCGATTCGATGACCGCTTTCGTCGCGCATATCAAGTGCGTGGGAACGGACGCGTGGACACTGCATGAGCTTGATACGCGATTCGCTGAAAGCGCGTCATGGAAAGCTTACGCTACGGAGATAGGCACGATGCAAACGCCCTCACTCGGCGCCCCCGCGGACGGCCGCCCCATCTGGGAAGGCCTCTTCCGCACCAATGCCTGATCCGCACACTACACGCCGATGAAGAGGCGCTGACCGAAGTTCCGCTCTAGTCGTGCTTCGAAAATCCTCGTAGCTGCGCCCTCGATGTCGTACTCGATGCGCTTGAAGAGGAACGTCTTGGTGTCGCTATCGTAGACCGTGTAGCTCGCGCGATTGTCGTAGTCACGAGGCTGACCGACCGAGCCAACACTGACGATGTACTTCGTACCCTCTTGCAGGATGAAATCCTCCGGCGGAAGCTCTTCCACCTCGCCGGGCCGAAGGGCGAACACCTTGCACAAGTGCGAGTGGCCGATGAGCGTGATGTGGCCGAGATCGTTCCAAATTGGGAGGCATTCCGCCGCCTGGTCGGGCGCGAAGATGTACTCGAACTCCTCAAGACGTACCGGAGATCCGTGACACAGGTCGACGCCGAGGTCTTCGAGACGATGCTTGTAAGGGAGCTCCTTGAGCCACTGCATGTTCTCGCTGGTGAGCTCCGAAGCGTGCCAGTCGAGCGCCTCGCGTGCCGCCTCGTAATAGTACGAGTAGTCCATCCTTCCCGCGACCGCAGCGTCATGATTTCCAAGAATCGTGACTTCGGCGATATCCCTCACCAAGTCCGAACACTCGTTGGGGCTGCCGCCGTACCCGACCACGTCACCTAGACAATAGTAGATGTCGATCTGCTCGCTGGCGTACGCCTCCATAACGGCAGACATCGCCTCGATATTCGCATGTATGTCGCTAAATATACCGATCCGCATGATTGGGTGGTCAGCTATCCTGGGGCCTGCATGTTACACGAAACCACTCGCCCGGTCGAAGTACTGTGCCGATCGGAACCACGCTATCCTCGGGACGACATGGACACCCACACCGCCATCAAGGACCTCACGGTAGCATGCGTGACCTCGGTGAAGAACGCGACGGACCTCGAGCTCGATCTGACCCAGGACACCTTGCCAATCCTCGATCACTACGCCGAGTTGGTGGACTCGCCGCGCGACGAAGTGGTCTCGCTGCTGGCACCGATGTGCGGCGCTTATTTCGGTGAGGTTTTGCGACAGCATCTCGACGACGGCGACTGGGACTGCACGCCAGAAGAGCACAGGGACTGGCGGCTCAAGTTCGAGCGCTGCTCTCTTGAGCTCAACCCGATCGGCGTCGCCCTCGAGGTGCTCACAGGCCGCGAGGCCGAGGGGTGGGGTTCTCATCTACAGATGGCGCCGGCCGACCGCGCCAAGGTCGACCGCGCACTCTCGGTCTTCGGCGATGTGCGCGAGGACGACTTCGACAGGTTCAGCGTGCGCTTTGAAGGGGTCGAACAAGCGTATCGGGCTTTGCTCAATAAATCCGCGGGGATGGCTCCTGACCCTTGACACCTTGCGCCGGGCCTCCATATTTGCACAAGCTCTTGGAAACACACATGTTTTCGGAGTCTGAGACGTGACGGATTCATCAATACCAGCTATCGAGGTCGGGTGCAGCGACCTGCTCACCACGGGGGACATGGCCCGCCTGAGCGACAGCACGCTTCGAACGGTGCGGTTCTACCAGCAGGAAGGGCTGATCGAGCCGGAACGACGAAGCAACTGCGGTCACCGCCTCTTTTCGGATCGCGAGCTCATGAAGCTCCAGTTGGCCCTAGACCTCCGCGAAGCCGGGCTTTCGCTTCAGAGCATCAAAGACCTGTTCTGCCTCAAGTCGGGCTGCGAGTGCCCCGAGGAGGCGAGCGAGCGAATGTCCAACGCGTTGAACCAGCAAATCGACGCTATGCAACAGAAGATCGCCAAGCTCAGGAAGCTGCGCGAAGAGCTGACCGCGATGGTCTCGGTGCTGACGGAATGCCGGGCTTGCGAAGAAGGAAGCTTCCCGCTGTCCTGCGAGAAGTGCGACGTGGTTGGTGGTCCGGAGCTGCCGCGAGCATTGCGTGTGCTCTGGCACGACTGCGGGTAGGATCGCCAAATGGATTGGCTCCCGAGCACTCCTCTCACCGCGGAAGAGCTCGCATGCCTGCCGGTCTTTCCACTTCCCAGGGTTGTATTCTTTCCGGGCACGGCGCTGCCGCTTCACCTTTTCGAGCCGCGCTACCGACGCTTGGCAGAGGACTGCATCGAGAACGGTCCGAAGGCGATGGCCATCACTCTTCTCGCCCCAGGCTGGGAAGAAGACTACGAAGGCAATCCACCGATCCACGAGATCGCAGGGGTCGGACGAATCGTGGGCCATCAGCTTCGGGCGGACGGGACCCATGACATCATCTTGCACGGGCTTCATCGCGTGCGACTCGATGAGCTTCCGAGCGACGATGTACCCTACAGGCTTGCCCGGGCGGTGCCGATCAGCGATGCAGGCTCGGCAGCGTCTGGTGATGTGATTGCGATGATGGCCGTGGCAATGAGCGTCGCGTCGCGCGTCCGTGAGCGCCAACCCGATTTTTCGCTGCAGGTGTCGGCCGAGCTTCCAGCGGGGCGGGCGGCGGATGTCGTTGCAGATCAACTCGTGGTGAGCCCCGAGGATCGACAACGGATCTTGCAAACCGTCGACGTGAAGGAGCGGGTCGGGCTGGTGACCACGGCAGTGGCGTCGCTTCTGGCACAACTGTCCGAAGCAAGCGCCCCTTCCTGACCCTTCACCCTCGTGGTCGTGGTCGTGGGTCGTGGTCGTGGGTCGTGGGTCGTGGTCGTGCTCGGTTCCCTGGTCGCATGAATTCGAGCACGAGCACGAAAACGACGACGATCACGACGACGATCACGAAACTTGTCGAAGACGAAACTAGGGACACTTCTAGTCGTCGTCGTTGTTGCCTAGGTGGCCTAGGCGGGCCTGCTTGGTTTTGAGGTAGTCGCGATTGTGCTCGTGAGCTTCGACTTCGTGCGGCTCGCGTCGCGAGACCTTGATGCCGCCGCCCTCCAAACCCACAACCTTGCGAGGGTTGTTCGTCATGAGCGCAATCGATTTCACGCCTAGGTCGCGAAGCATGTCCGCGGCCACGTGATAGCCGCGTTGGTCATCTTCGAATCCGAGGGCCAGGTTTGCATCGACCGTATCGAGCCCCTGGTCCTGCATCGCATAAGCGCGGATCTTGTTGCCGAGGCCGATACCGCGACCCTCCTGGCGGAGGTAGAGCACGGCACCGGTGCCAGCCTGCTGAATGCGCTCGAGCGCCAAGTCGAGCTGGTCTCGACAGTCGCACTTCAACGAATGCAACACCTCGCCCGTGAGACACTCGCTGTGCACACGAACGAGAACGTCCTGAACCCCGTCGACCTCACCAACGATCACCGCGACATGTTCCTTGTCGTGGTCGATCTCCTTGTATACGACGACCCGAAACGGCCCAAAGCGCGTTGGGAGTTTCGCCTCCGAATACCGTTCGACGGTTGGCCGGTGATCACTGCTGTTGCTCATTTGCCCAGTGCGCGGTACCACAGCCGGCGTGCTTGTTCCATCCCCCGAGGCTCAATCGCTCCGCAGGGATCTCGCGGACCTGGTGAGCGGGGGCCGCGCCTCCACGGACCCCGCAGACCGAGCAGCGTACGCACGAGACCTGTGGCCGCGGCAACAGATCCGGACGCGGGCTGGCGAGGCGGCAATCGCTCCACCCGCCGTCATCGTATGGCCTGCAGATGTGCAAGAGATAGCTGAGGTTCTGCGATTCGCGGCCGAGCGTGGAATCCCAGCGGTTGCTTATGGCGCGGGGAGCGGCGTCTGCGGCGGCATCTTGCCCGACGACCGCACGATCTTGATCGATGTCAAACGGATCGACGGCATCCGCAACGTCGATCCGGACACGCTCTTGTGCAGCGCCGGCGCCGGCATCGTGGGGCAAAACCTCGAAGACCAGCTGAACGCCAAAGGGTACACCTTCGGGCATTTTCCCTCCTCGATCTACTGCTCGACATTGGGTGGCTGGATCGCCTGTCGTGCCGCCGGGCAAACCTCAGGGCGTTACGGAAAAATCGAAGATCGAGTGCTTGGGCTGACGTTCGTCGACGGGACGGGAAAGATTTGGCGCGCCGACCGGGAAGGCGAGAACGAGGCGCTGTTGCCGTTGTTCATCGGGAGCGAGGGGATCTACGGCGTCGTCACCGAAGCGAAGCTCCGTCTCGACCCGGCGCCAACCGAACGACAATTTTCGTCATGGCTGTTTCGGCACACCGAAGACGGCCTCGATGCGATCCGTCAAATCTATCAGGCTGGGCTCCGTCCTGCCGTCGCGCGTTTGTACGATCCGTTCGACTCGATGATCTCGAGGAGCTTCAAGAGCAAAGACAAAGGAGAGACTCGCGACCCGTCGGACCAGAGCAAGGGGCCGGGAATCGGACTGCGGTCACTGGTTCAGTTGATCCGTCGTCCGAGAGCGATCAATCGCCTGATCGATCTCGCGGATCCCGCCATGGGGGGCGCGAAGTTGGTACTCGTGTGGGAGGACGACCCCGAGATCGGGCGCGCGGAGCACGCCGAGGCCGAGCGTATCTGCAACAGCTTTCGCGCCCGCGACACCGGCGAGGGGCCAGCGCGCCACTGGTTCGCTCACCGATACGCTATCAGCTACCGGCAGTCCGCCCTCTTCACGGCCGGGGCGTTCATCGACACGATGGAGGTGGCGGCGACCTGGTCTCGTATGTGGCCGATGTACGAAGCCGTTCGCAAGGCGCTTTCCCCGCACGTATTCGTGATGGCGCATTTCAGTCACGCGTATCCCGAGGGGGCGTCGATCTACTTCACGTTTGCGGGAGCGGCCGCCAATGATGCGGCAGCCCTCGAACGCTATGACGAAACTTGGCGCTCAGCGCTCCACGCAGTAGTCGACGTCGGCGGGACGCTGAGCCACCACCACGGAGTTGGGCGGTCGAAGGCGCCAATGATGCGGCGGGAGCAAGGGACGGCCATCGATGTCGTGCGGGGCATCAAACGCACGCTCGATCCGCGAGGGATTCTCAACCCTGGGTCGTTGATCCCACATGGTGAGGCCGAAGATGCTTGAGTTCTTCGACGAGATCCAGCTCAGCCTCCCCGGCACCCTCGACCAAAGCGGAGAGCAACCGACGATCAGCCCGGGTTCGGCCCGCGCCGTCACGCACTTGATGCAGCTGGCCGACAAGACCGGGGTCGCCCTGCAGGTGCCGGGTGGTGAGACGCATCCCGACCGACCGGCACTACGACTGGATCGACTCGATGGGATCATCTCCGTCGACGAAATTTCGAGGATCATCCACGTCCAGGCTGGCATCACCCTTGGTGTGGTCGAGGAGAGAGCAAACGATCACGGATGGACGCTTGGTGTGTCTAAAGCGCTGCACCAAGAACAGGTTGGCGCCTGGCTCGCGCGAGGCGCGCCGGGCCGGGCCGACAAGGCCAACGACCCTGTCGTGCAAAACGTCGCGGGCCTCGAGCTCGTACTGCCTTCGGGAGCCGAGCTCTCGATCAGACCGGCGCCTCGTCGAGCGGTGGGGCCGGACTTGATTCGTGTGGCCATCGGTGCATACGGACGTCTCGGCGTCATCGTCGGAGCACACCTGGTTGCCCGCGCCAAGCTGGCCGAGTTGCTGTTTGCGTTTTCGTTCCCCGATTCCCGAGCCGCAAACCGGGCACTCGCCTGGATCCGCGGACACGGAGTGCGTCCGCTTCGAGCAGCCGTCCAGCGAGACCAACTCCAACTCGTCCTCGAAGCGGAGGGCCCGCGGTACGAAGCGGCTACGAAGGTGATGAGGCGCGTCGTAGCGGAAAATGGGGGAACGGAGATCCCGAATCAGCCGGAGATCAGCGTCTCACAACAACGACTCCCCGCAAGCACGGAGGTATTCGACAGGCTGGCCAAGGAGCTGGACCCCAGCGGGGTCCTGCAGCCCTAAGCAGTGCCAGCACCAGCGCCAGCGACTGGGGCAGCGCCGATGATTGTCACTCGCAGGCGATTCGCCTAGCCTTGAGTCGATGCGTCCCCGGGTTCAGCTGGAAGTGATGAGACGGCTCATCGCCATGATCGAAGAGCCTTCGTCAGAGATACCGACACGGTCATCACATGTTGCGGTTAACCGCTACGTCGATCCCGTAGAGCTCGAGAAGGAAAAGATCGCGCTTTTCCGCCGGCAGCCGATCATTGTGGCCCACGTCTCGGAGGTTCCCAAGGCAGGCAACTTCGTCACCGAAGAGGTGGGCGGTGTACCGCTGGTCGTCCTACGTGACAGCGACAACGAGATCCGCGTGTTCATGAATGCCTGTCGGCATCGGGGCGCACGACTGATTGGCGACGAGAACGGGACCTGCAAGAAGGCGATCACGTGCCCATATCATGCATGGAGCTACGGACTCGATGGGTCGCTCCTTCACATCCCAAACGAAGAGGTCTTTGATGCCCTCGACCGCGCGAACTTTGGACTTCGGGCAGTGCAGCACGAGGTGCGGCATGGCTTTGTTTGGGCTTTGATCGATCCACCAGGCGGCGCAGGGCTCGATGTCGCTACTGCGCTTGGCACCGTGCTCGACGATGACTTTGACGCGTTTGGGCTTGCAACCCACCACGTGGCTCGCAAGGTCTCCACAACCCGAGCCGCCAACTGGAAGCTGGTCATGGACGCCTTCGCCGAGGGCTACCATCTCAAATCGCTGCATCGAACGAGCCTCGCGCGCTTCTTTTTGAACGGTCAGATCGTCGACGATTGCGCGCCACACGTTCGTCAGGTGGGAGCGCGCAAGACCTTGCTAGAAGCCGCCAAAGGGAGAGAGGACGAGTGGGACTTCCGCCGCGATACGACCCCGTTCTACAACGTGTTCCCAAATGCCGTCCTCGTGTTTCATCCGCTGTGGCTCTCACAGATGAGTCTCATGCCCGAGGGCGTCGATCGCGTGCGCATCGTGCACCGGATGCTCGTCGCCGAAGAACCCGCCGACGAGATGGCGCGCGCACGGCTCGAGAAGAGCTTCACGCACATCCACGAGGAGGTTTTCGAAAAAGAGGATCTCGCGATCGTAGAAAGCATCCAGACGACCCTCCGCAGCGGCGCCAACGACAGTGTTTTGATGGGTGGTCTCGAAGAGGGGATGCGGCTCTTTCATCTTGCACGCGACCGTGCGCTCGCAGAGGTGAGAGACGTCGTCCGCCGGTGACTCGGGAATGGAATAGCTCGTTTCCCCGGGAAGATCACGACGCCGAACGCTGGCGCTGGCACGGACGACAGCGCTTAGCTTTCCCCCTGATGCTTCATCAGTTCCGCCTGATGGTGACTTCGTAACGCGGTCAGAATCTCTTCCACATCGCCTTCCATCATCCGATCGAGGCTGTGGACGGTTAGTTGGATGCGGTGGTCGGTGACGCGGTTCTGCGGGAAGTTGTATGTGCGGATCTTCTCGGAGCGTTCGCCCGTCCCGACCATGCTTCGGCGTTCCGAGCTGATCGCACTCGCCTGCGCCTCGCGTTCGAGGTCGAGGAGCTTGGCCGAGAGGATCTGCATCGCCTTGGCCTTGTTCTGATGCTGCGAACGCTGCTGCTCCGAGCGCACCATGATGCCGCTCGGTAGATGCTTGATCTGCACGGCAGACATCGTTCGGTTGACATGCTGGCCCCCGGGCCCGCCGGCGGCGGTCGTGGAGATCTCGAGATCACTCGGGTCGATCTTGATTTCGTCGATGTCGTCGACTTCGGGCATGACTGCCACAGTGGCCGTTGATGTATGAATGCGACCCTGCGATTCGGTCGTCGGAATCCGTTGCACGCGGTGGACCCCGCCCTCGAACCGGAGCTTCGAATAGACGTTTTTGCCGGAAACCTCGGCGATGACTTCCTTGATGCCTCCCGCGGATGCCTCACTGAGCGACGACACCTCGACCTTCCAGCCCTGCGTCTCCGCATAGCGTGAGTACATGCGAAAGAGATCCGCAGCGAAGAGCGCTGCTTCTTCTCCTCCGGTACCGCTTCGGATCTCGAGGATCGTGTTGCGTTCGTCGTTCGTGTCCTTCGGAAGGAGCAACAGGTTGATGCCTGCCTCGAGCGCTTCCCGTTCCTTTTCGAGGCCCGGGATCTCCTCTTCGGCAAGCTCGCGAAGATCGGGATCGGAGAGCGCTTCCTTATGGCCCGTGATGTCCTCGACGACCTGGCGGTATCGCGTCCACGCCTCGACGACCCCCCGCAAGTCGGCCCGCTCCTTGGTGAGCCGCGTGTACGTCTTTGGATCCGACACCACGTTGGGCTGGCAAAGGCGCTCTTCGATCTCGCCATAGCGAGCCGTCAGCGACTCGAGCTTGTCTTTCGGAAGCATCGTTTATTAGCCCGCGCGGGAAGCACGGAGGGAGCCGTCCCCGCTCAATACTTCCCTAAAACGCTCGAAACTCGAAAAAACGATCGGTTCGTCGCTGCTTGGCGCCGACTCTTGGATGCGATCTCGCCACGCGGCGGCCTCCATCGCCGCAATCGCGATTTCGACCTGGTCGTCCTCGGGCTCACGGGTCGTGATTTTCTGAAACAAGAAGCCCGGGTAGAGGACCACGCGCTTCCAGCCGATCGTACAAAAACGGGCACTCAGTCGTTGAAGCTCATAGGACATGGCAGCGATGATCGGAAGGAGCGCGATGCGCATCGTGAGAAGCGCTACCTGACCGATCCAGCCCCCCACGTCCGGCATCAAGAGGGGAGCCGCAAGCGAGCCGAGGATGATCGACACCACGATCACGACGATCAGAAACGTCGTACCACATCGCGGGTGAAGCGTGCTCTGTACCTGAACATTCTCTATCGTGAGCGGCAAATTCTTCTCGTACGCGTGGATCGTCTTGTGCTCGGCGCCGTGGTACTGAAAGAGCCTCCGCACCTCTGGAATCCGGCTGATCGCAAGAAGATAGGCGACGAAGACCAAGAGCTTGAAGCCACCGATCAGCACATGAAATGCGGTGTCGGTGAGGCCCAGCTCCCACCCGACGCCCTTGGCGGTCAGGCTCGCCAGGAACTGCGGAAGGGCAATGAACAGTCCAAGCGCGAGCAACGTTGAAATCACCACCGCCAACTTGCCGGAATCGCCTTCTTGGGCGAGCTCCTCTTCGGTCATCTGCTGCTCGGCAGAGAACCGAAGCGCTGAAAAGCCCATCGTCATCGACTCGACCAGCATCGCAACCCCGCGGAAGCCGGGAAGCTTCCAAAGTTTTTTCGACCATCGAGAACGATAGAGGCCCTCGCGGAGCGCGATCTTGCCGTCAGGCCGGCGCACCGCGACGGTCAAGCATGCAGGAGCACGCATCATCACGCCCTCGATGACTGCTTGTCCGCCAATGTAGGGTTGGGCCATGGTGACCGATATGGAGCCCTTGCGGGGCACGTCCGCCTAGTTGTCGGCAGAGGCTTCTGGCGTCGCCTCGGCCTTCTTCGCCTTGTCAGACTTCGCGTACTTCCTGCGGAAACGCTCGACTCGGCCGGCGGTGTCGACGAGCTTCTGCTTGCCGGTGTAAAAGGGGTGGCAAGCCGAGCAGATATCCACCTGTTCTATGGGCTTCGTCGATCGGGTCTCGAACGAGTTCCCGCAGGCGCAGCGTACGGTGATCACGTTGTATTCGGGATGAATGTCCGGTTTCATGCTCTTGTGCTCCCTCGGTGAGCGAGGCCGCCGTATGTAGCCTAGGTGGCAAGCCCAGGCAAATCATCGGGCCGCGGGGTGTGAAACGCAACCTCGATCACACAATTATGACTTGATATCAACACGTTACAAGGATGCGGGTCGAGCTCCGGCGTGCGGTGTACAGACGGGGCTAAGCCTCGAAAGTCTCTTCGTTTCGGCAGCCCTCCAAGTTAGGGTTTCGTTTCATGCTCAGGACCTTCGTCGCGCTGCTGATCGCCGTTTCGATCGGCTTTTCTGGATGCTCCAACAAGACGCCCCAGGCAGAGCCTACCGTCGAACCAGCGGAACGCCCCGGAAAGGCTGAGGTGGCACCGAGGCTCGTCGTGCTGATCGTCATAGATCAACTCGCGACGTGGGTGTTGGACGAATATTTACCGATCCTTCCTTCGAATAGTGTGCTTCGGCGCGCATACGAAAGTGGTGCATACCACCGGGCCGCCTTCCCCTACGCCGTGACCCAGACCGCTCCGGGCCACGCCTCGCTCACCACAGGTGTTCCGCCTGCGGTGCACGGTATCGTGGCCAACGCGATCTTCGACTTCGAGCATGGACCCCACAAGATGATCGACGACCACCAGCATGCCGTCATTGGAAACGCGGAGCGGTTCGTGAGCCCGACCGGCCTGCAGGTACCAACCGTCGCGGACGCGCTCTATCAACACAGCGGCGGAAAGGCGCGGATCGTAGGAATCTCGATGAAGGCTCGTTCGGCGGTTCTTCCTGTAGGCCAAAACGCGAACGCGGCGGTCTTCTACGATTCGAAAGCGCGGGCGATGACCACGTCGACGTTCTACGCACCAAACGGCAGACTCCCTGCTTGGTTGAGCGCGTTCGTCAAAGCCAACCCGGTCGAGCCACTTCTGCAGGTCTGGGAGCCTGAAAACCCGGATTGGCTCCAAGCCAACTTTGGCCCTGACGTGTGGCCCGGCGAAATGTACCCGAGCTTTCCGCATGATCCGAAGGAAGCGACCGACCCATGGTATGCGTTCACGGGCACGCCCGAGTCGACCGAATACCTAATCGCCGCAGCTTTCGCGGCAGTCAAAGCCGAAGACATGGGCATAGACGAGGTGCCCGACTTTCTCGTGCTCGGGATCTCGGGAACCGACATCGTCGGGCACATTTGGGGGCCTCGATCCTGGGAGTACGCCGACAATCTGCGTCGAACCGACCGTGCGTTGGGACGATTCGTCAGGGTTCTGGAGGCGCGGGGACCCGTGGCATTCGTGCTCACCGCGGATCACGGTGTTGCCGCCATGCCCGAGCGCGTGCGAGCCGATGGCGGCACAGCGGGACGGATCGGAAATGCCGAGGTGACGGCCCATGCGGAACGGGCAGCCGACGCGGCGCTTGGTAAAGGCGATTGGATCGCTGCTTACGTTCCGCCCCTCATCAGCTACACGAAAGCCGGTAAACGGCGCCGCAAGGACCTCCACAAGGCTCTCACCAAAGCGATGCCGGCGCTCGAGGGCATCAAGGCGGTTTACGACGCACACGCTGGCGCAAAGTTGCGGGCAAGCAACCGCGAGATCGAGCGACTCGTGGGCGCATCGCTACCGAAGGAAGCGCCCGGCGACCTGTACTTGGTCACGAGCGAGGGCTGGTTCGATGCGCTCTCCGAGACGGGCGGCACCAATCACGGCACGCCGTGGCCGTACGACCGACAAGTGCCGGTCTTGATGTGGGGTGCGGGAATCGAACGCCGAACGAGTAAGAAGGTGCATAGCGTGCTACAGGTCGCCACTACCCTCTGCATCCTCCTCGACATTCCTCCACTGGCGCTCGCGCCCCGAAACCCACTTCCGGGTGTCATGCGGCTTCACGATTGAGTATGCTCCGAGCATGAAACTCGTTGTCGCATTTGGGAAAGTCATCGCGCTTGCCGGTTGGGTTTGGGGGCTCTCGTCGTTTCTGACCCCGACGATGGTGCCCGCACCTGATATCGGTCGCATGGTCCTCCTTGGTCTGCTCGCCATCCACGTCGCGGAGGCCTTTGCGTTCGCCAAGGGCCTTGCCGCGGAAACCGGCGAGTCGGTCCGGAGTCACGTGTGGCGACTCCTGATTTTCGGCTACTTCCACGTCATGGGCGTGCGCTACAATAGCTGAGCCATGGGTCAGAAACGAATCCATCTCGTCGTTCGCGGCCGAGTACAAGGCGTGTACTTCCGCGCTACCGCACAGCGCGAGGCCCGCCAACATGGCCTGAGCGGATGGATCAAGAACCGTCCCGACGGCGCCGTAGAAATCGTTGCCGAAGGGGAAGAGGACGACGTGAAAGACTTCCTCTCCTGGTCACAGAAGGGCCCATCGACAGCGCGCGTAGACGACGTGAACGTGCGCTGGCGGAGTTATACTGGCGAGTACACCGACTTTCGGATCACGCGGTGACCCTAGTCGTCGTACCGACCTACCCTCGTACGCGACCGCTTCTTCTCTCCTTTTCGGCGTTTGCCCTCGAGTCGCCGCCGTTTCGATGCGCGTGTCGGCTTGGTAGCAACGCGGCGCTTCGGTGGAGGGAGCGCCCGCAGGATCAAGCGTCGAAGCCCATCGCGAGCACGCACGAGATTCTGGCGCTGCGATCGCTCGGCCTGGGCACTGACGAGCACGCCGCCCTCCGCGTCCAAGCGTCGGCCAGCAAGCTTTCGCAACCGACCCTTCTGAGTTCTGCTCAAGGCTTCGGTTCCCCGGAGGTCGAAACGGAGAGTCACCTTCGTGGCAACCTTATTGACGTTCTGCCCGCCCGGTCCAGAGGACCGACTGGCGCTCCACGACAGGTCGGACCCAGGGATCGTCACCCGCCCGTCGACGATCAGGGCCTTGTTTTGTCGCGGAGACGGCAGCGTGTCCCCTACGCGAGGAACTCGATCAATGACATTGGGGCGTTGTCGCCGCGGCGGTGGTTGACCTTGATGATGCGGGTGTAGCCGCCACCCCGATTCTCTTTGGCGCGATCCACGTAGCGGGGGGCGATGTCGGTGAAGAGCTTGTGGATCAGATCCACTTCCTCGACCGTGCCGTCGGGATTGGTCTTCGCGAGCTGCTTCGGGAGGAAGCGGGCCACCTGGCGGCGAGCGTGAAGGCGTCGGGCGAGGATCCGCTGGCGCTCTTCCTCGTCTTTGATCTTCGCCACGTCGACGGTGAGGTCATCACCGAGCCGGATGGCTCTCGTGACCAGCCGCTCCGCGATGCGCCGAAGCTCTTTCGCCTTCGCATCCGTCGTCTTGATCTGCCCGTGCAGAACCAGATTCCCCGCCATGTTCCTGAACATGGCGCGGCGATGGCTCGTGTTACGTCCGAACTTTCTGCCTGCCTTTTGATGCCTCATGACGACCTACCCGCGACCCATCGCTACTGGTTGGCCTGCTGGGTCTTCCAGCGCTCGAGCATCTGCGACCAGTTGTCGATTTGCATGCCGAGCGAAAGCCCCATATCAGCCAGGATTTCCTTGATTTCCTTGAGCGACTTGCGCCCGAAGTTCTTTGTCTTGAGCATCTCGCCCTCGCTCTTCTGCACGAGCTCGCCAATCAGTTTGATAGTGGCGTTCTGTAGGCAGTTGGCAGAGCGGACCGAGAGCTCCAGCTCGTCGACCGAGCGGAAGAGGTTCTCGTTGAGGGGCTCTTCGCTGCTCTCCTCTTCGACCGGCTCGTCATGTTCTTCGAAGTTGATGAAGATCGCGAGCTGGTCTTTGAGGATCTTCGCGGCATACGCCACGGCGTCGGCCGGCGTCACCGCGCCATCGGTCCAAACCTCGAGGGTGAGCTTGTCGTAGTCGGTGATCTGCCCGACACGAGCGTTGGTCACCGCATAGTTCACCTTGCGGATCGGCGAGAAGAGCGAATCGATCGCGATCGTGCCAATCGGAATACCGGCCGTCTTGTTGCGATCCGCGGGCACGTAGCCGTGGCCCACATTGATGGTGAGCTCGGCGGCGAAACGGCCGCCCTTGGCTATGGTGCAGATCCTGTGGTTCGGGTTGAGGATCTCGATCTGGTCACTAACTTGGATGTCGCCCGCGGTCACGACGGCGGGGCCTTCCTTTTCGATCCGCACCGTTTGGACGCGAGCCGTATGGGCTCGGACGACCACTTCCTTGAAGTTGAGCACCATCTCGGTGACGTCTTCGACGACGTCCGGAACCGACGTGAACTCGTGAAGCGCACCGTCGATCTTCACAGCCGTGATCGCGGCACCCTGAAGCGAAGAAAGAAGCACTCGGCGAAGCGAGTTGCCCAACGTGATGCCAAAACCGCGCTCGAGCGGCTCCACCACGAACTTGCCATAGGTGTCACTCAAGCTTTCATGATCGACCGGGACACTTCTCGGCCGGATGAGCTCTCGCCAATTACGCGTAACCAGATTTGCGCTCGTCATTCGTTGCCTCCGGAGCCTTTAGACGCGCCGCCGCTTCGGCGGGCGGCAGCCATTGTGTGGGATCGGGGTAACATCGCGCAGCAGGGTGACCCGCATGCCGATGTGCTGAAATGCGCGCAGCGCCGATTCACGGCCTGAGCCAGGACCTTTGACGAAGATCGCGACGGTCTTCATGCCCGCGTCTTGCGCCTTGCGAGCCGCATCCTCAGCGGCGAGCTGGGCGGCAAATGGTGTGCTCTTACGCGAGCCCTTGAAGCCCCGCGAACCGGCGGACGACCATGAAACCACGTCACCCTCGAGATCCGTGATGGTCACGATGGTGTTGTTGAAGGTGGACTGGATGTGCGCAATGCCGCTCGTGACGACCCTCTTCGTCTTCCGCTTCTTGCCCTTGGCCGTTTTTGCTTTCGCCATTCTAAGATCGCTTCCTTGCCATGGCGCCGCGCTTCGGGCCCTTACGCGTGCGGGCATTGGTGTGAGTGCGCTGGCCGCGACACGGCAAGCCACGCCGATGACGAAGCCCACGATAGCAGCCCAGGTCCATCAGCCGCTTGATGTTCATGTTCACTTCGCGACGAAGGTCACCTTCGACTTTGTAGTTCTGGTCGATGCACTCGCGGATCGCCTTGACGTCGTTCTCGTCGAGCTCGTCCGCCCGCTTGTTCGCCGGAATCCCGGTTGTCTCGCAAATGCTCTTCGCGTGATGCGGGCCTATTCCGTAGATGTACTGCAGTGCAATCACCGTATGTTTGCGACCCGGAAGGTCGACGCCTGCGATACGTGCCATCCGCGTTATCCTTGCCGTTGCTTGTGGCGGGGGTTCTCACACAAGACACGCACTACGCCTTTGCGGCGTACGATCTTGCACTTCTCACAAATTTTTCTGACGCTCGGTCGAACCTTCATGTCAGCCAATCGCTTCCTTAATACGTTCCGTGATTTCTTCTAGAGAACCGACCCCTTGCACGCCCTTCACGACGCCCGTCGCTTCATAGTGGGCCAGCACCAACTCGGTCTTAGCCTTGTATTCCTCGTACCGCTTCCGTACGACCTCCTCGGTATCGTCCGATCGCTGTACAATTTTCGTTCCACCGCAGGAGACACACACTCCGTTTTCGGGCGGCGGACTATAGCGGACGTGGTAGGTCTGTCCACAGTCGAGGCAAACTCTCCGACCGGTCACCCGAGCGATGACATCCTCGAGAGGAACCTCGAGCGACACGACCCGATCGATCTTCCGGCCGAGCGTCTCGAGGAGCTGATCCAGGGCCACGGCCTGGGCGACCGTCCTTGGATAACCATCGAAAATTGCACCGCTTTTCGCGTCGTCCTGAATGAGGCGCTTCTTGATCAGATCCAGAACCAAGCTGTCAGGCACCAATTTTCCAGCTGACATGTATTCGTCGAACTTCTGCCCGAGCTCCGAACCCGACTTCCGTTCGGCGCGCATCATGTCACCGGTCGAAATCTGGGGAATACCCAAAAGCTCGATCAGGAACTTGGCCTGAGTGCCCTTTCCTGCGCCGGGCGGTCCGAACAGAATCAGATCCATCAGGCGTTCCTCGCGCGAATTCGGGAACCCTTGCTCCCGGTGAGGCCCTCGTAATGGCGGGTGATCAAATGGCTCTCGACTTGCTGGGCGAAGTCGAGCGCCACGCCGACCACGATCATCAGTGAGGTGCCGCCGAGATAGAAAGGCACATTCCAGCGCGATTGAAGAAGCGTTGGGATCGTGACGACCGCGGCGACGTAGAGGGCGCCGCCGACCGTAATTCTGGTGAGGACTGCATCGATGTATTCGGCGGTCGCTTTGCCGGGACGCACACCCGGGATGAAGGCGCTTTGCTTCTTCAAGTTCTCGGCGACGTCTACCGGTTGGAAGGTGATCGCCGTATAGAAGAAACAGAAGAAGATCGTCATCGTGGCGAAGACGACGATGTAGACCCAGCCACCTGGCACCAGGTTGTTACTGATCCAACGCATCGCATCCGAGACGTACGGGATGTTGGTGGCCGCCAGGGTGAGCGGAAACATCAACAACGAAGACGTGAAGATCGGTGGAATGACGCCGGCCATATTGACACGGAGCGGAAGATGAGACTGCTGCCCTCCGTACATCTTTCTCCCCACCATGCGTTTCGCATAGGTGATCGGCAGCCGCCTCTGGGCGCGCTCGAAGAACACGATGAGCGCCGTCGTGCCGAGGGCGATCACGATCAGCAGCATCAGGTCGATCGGCTGAAGCTCCCCGAGTTGGAATTGCTCGGCGGTCATGAACAGGGCGTCAGGAAGATTGGACACGATACCGGCGAAAATGATCAAGGAAATACCGTTGCCGAGGCCGCGCTCGGTGATCTGCTCACCAAGCCACATCAGGAAAGAAGTGCCGGTCGTGAGCGCCAACACCGTCATCAAACGGAAGCTCCAGCCCGGATTGGAGACAATATCGCCAGCGGTCGAGCTCTCGTTCCAGCCCTCCCACAACATGGCAAGACCCATGCTCTGAAAGATACTGAGCCCAACGGTGCCGTAACGCGTGTACTGATTGATCTTCCGCTGCCCAGCTTCGCCTTCTTTCCGGAGCTCCATGAGCGAAGGCACCACGACCGTCATCAGTGACAAGATGATGCTCGCAGAGACGTAGGGCATGATGTTGAGCGCGAAAATCGACGCCTGCTCGAGCGCACCACCCGAAAACAAGTTGAACATGCTCAAAAACCCGCCCGACTGACCGGCCACGTACTTGCGCATGGCCGCGCGGTCGACGCCTGGGGTCGTGACGAAGATCCCGATCCGGTAGACAGCCAGCATACCCAGCGTGAAGAGGATTCGGCGCCGGAGCTCGGGGATTCGGAAGATGTTCGCGATGCTGCTCATGGATCCGTTACGGCGTTAGGTGGCGCTCTTTTGCAACTAGCTCGACGGAACCGCCGGCCTTTTCGATCTTTGCCGCTGCACTCGCGCTAACCGCTTGGACCTTCACGGTGAGAGCCTTCTCCAGCTCTCCATCGCCCAGAACTTTGATGACGTCCACTTTGCGCTTGACGAGGCCTGCCTCACGAAGAGCCGCTTCGTCCACCGTGGCGCCGCTGTCGAAGCGCGCGAGATCCTTCACGTTGATGGTGGCCACCTTCTTGGTGAAGGGGTTGGTGAACCCACGCTTTGGGACGCGCCGGTAGAGCGGCATTTGTCCGCCTTCGAAGCCGAGCTTGCTGAAGTTACCGGGATGCCTCGCTTTTTGGCCCTTCTGACCATGGCCAGCCGTCTTGCCGAGGCCGGAGCCGGGGCCGCGACCCTTGCGTCGCTTACCTCGGATTGCGCCCTCTGGCGGTCGGAGCCGCGAGAGAATGGGCGTTTCGTTTTGGTCACTCATTGACTTCCTCAACTTGCACGAGGTGGAGCACCTTCTTGATCATCCCGCGGAACGACGGGGTGTTGTCGACCACGACCTCGGTGTGAGGTCCGCGCAGACCGAGGCCTTTCAGGACTCGCTGCTGCTTGTTCATCCGACCAATCCCGCTCCGAATCTGGGTGACTTTGAGTTTGTTCGCGCTCATGACTCCTCTCCTACGATGCGCCCGCCTCCGTGGAAGCCTCAGGCTCCGAAGGCGCTTGCGGCTTGGGGCCATGCTCGAACTGCGTGATGTCACCGGCACGCCGACCGCGACGTCTAGACACGTCTGCCGGAGACTCGAGCTCCCGAAGCGCTGCAACCGTCGCGTTTACGACGTTGTGCGGGTTCGTGGTGCCGAGGATCTTGGCCAGGACGTCTTTGACGCCAGCCGCCTCGAGCACGGGGCGCATCGCGCCACCCGCAATGACACCGGTGCCCTCGGAAGCAGGGCGTAGAATGATGCGACCGGCACCCGCGTGGCCCACGACCCGATGGGGAATCGTACGACCGGTGAGGCGCACTCGGAAAAGATTCTTCTTCGCACGGTCGGTACCCTTGCGGATCGACTCGGGAACCTCGTTCGCCTTGCCCAGGCCGACACCCACATGGCCCTTGCCATCGCCAACGACGACCAAGGCGCTGAAGCTGAATCTCCTACCACCCTTCACGACCTTTGCGACGCGGTTGATGAAGATAACGCGGTCGGTCAAGTCGTCGAGCGACGCTGGATCAATGATTTCGTCTTTGTATGCCATGCGATCCTCAGAATTTCAGGCCCGCTTCGCGCGCCGATTCGGCCAACGCACGAACACGTCCGTGATATCGATACCCGCCACGATCGAAAACAACCTGCTCGACCCCTTTGTCGATGCATGCCTTGGCGACGAGACTGCCAACTGACTTTGCGGCGTCGATCTTGCTTCCGTCCGCAGCCGGCGCGATGCTGGACGCAGCAGCGATGGTACGGCCGCCGACGTCGTCGATGACCTGCGCGTAAATGTGCTTCGCGCTCCGAAACACGGACAGACGCGGACGGTCGGAGGTGCCTTTCACCTTCTTGCGAATCCGCAATTTGCGCCGCGCGCGCCCTGTGAGTTTTTGCCGCATGATCAGCCTCCGGCCTTTCCGGCCTTGCCTGCCTTCTCTTTGATGTGTTCGCCGGTGTACCGAACCCCCTTGCCGTTGTAGGGCTCTGGCGGTCGAATCTGTCGAATCCGCGCTGCAATTCGCCCGACGAGTTGCTTATCTGCGGACTCAAGATGGACGCGCGGAAACTTGGCGCCGGCCTCGTCGATCGTCTCGACCTTGACGGTAACCGTCTGCGGGATGTCGAGAAGCGGCTGGTGCGAGAGACCGACGGTCATCTTGAGTTGGCCGTTCTTGAACTCCGCACGGTAACCGACCCCTCGGAAATCGAGGGACCGCTTGTACCCAGAAGCCACGCCCTCGACCATGTTGTTGAGGATGGCACGCGTGAGGCCTTGATACTGAAGGCCGAGCTTACCGGCGCCGGCCGCTGGGATCACGGTGATCGTCCCTTCTTGCTGCTCGACCACCACCTCCGAGGGAACCGTGTGCTTGAGCTCGCCCTTGGGTCCCTTCGCGGTAACTTCCTTGCCACTGATCGTGACCTGGACCCCCTGCGCGACCTCGATGGGCTTCTTGCCGGTTCGGGACTGTTTTCCTGTATGCGTCTCGGTCATCACCAAACCTCACACAACACCTCGCCGCCCACGCGCTTGGTGCGCGCGTCGCGGTCGGTCATGATGCCGGCGGACGTCGATAAGATCGCAACGCCCATGCCGTTTTGCACGCGTGGAATGTCTCTGTGGCCTACGTATAAGCGTCGCCCCGGACGGCTCGCCCGGCGCATCCCTACGAACGCGCTCTCGCGATCACGACTGTACTTGAGGACGATGGTAAGGCTCTTCTGCACGCCATCTTCCACGCTGTAGTCGTCGATGAAACCCTCCTGCTTCAGAATCTCGGCAAGCTGCTGCTTTAGATTCGAAGAGGGGAGTATTGTTTGCTCATGCCGGGCCTGAGCGGCATTTCGGATGCGCGTCAGCATGTCAGCGATTGGATCGGTCATCATGACTGCACCTCCTACCAGCTCGACTTCGTGACTCCGGGGATATCCCCAGAGAGAGCGTATTTACGTAGACAGATGCGGCACATCTCGAACTTGCGGTAGTACCCCCGCGGCCGTCCGCAGACTTTGCACCGGTTACGTTGTCGCACCGAAAACTTCGGTGTCTTTTCCATCTTGGCAAATGCTCGCTTGCTAGCCATCTGCGTCCTCAGTTCCTGAAGGGCATGCCGAGCGATCGAAGCAAGGCACGTCCCTGGTCATCGTTTTGTGCTGTCGTTACAAAGGTCACGTTCATCCCTTTGATACGGTCGATTCTGTCGTAATTGATCTCTGGGAAGACGATCTGCTCTTTGATGCCGAGCGTGTAGTTGCCTCGGCCGTCGAACGCTTTCGGGCTGGTTCCTTTGAAGTCGCGCGTGCGTGGAAGCGCGATGGACACCAAGCGATCCAGGAAATCGTACATCTGGTCGCCGCGTAGAGTCACCATCACGCCGATGGGCATGCCCTCGCGCAGCTTGAAGCTAGCGATCGACTTCTTGGCCCGGGTCACGACCGGCTTGCGACCGGTGATTGCGGTCAGCTCCTCGGTGGCCGACTCGATCAGCTTGGCGTTCTGTACCGCCTCGCCGAGCCCCATGTTGACGACGATCCGGTCGAGCTTCGGAACCTGCATGACGTTATTGAAGCCGAAGTCCTTCATCAGCTGAGGGACGACCTCGTCTTTGTACTTCTTTTTGAGTCGGGTTTCGTATTCACTCATGACAACACTCCGATCAATCCAGGACCGAGCCGCTCTTCACGGCTACGCGGACGCGCTTGTTTGGATCCTTCTTGTCGGCTTCGATGCGGACGCGGGTGCGTTCCTCGGTTTTCGGGTCGACCAGCATCACGTTCGACGCGTGGATCGGCATTTCTTTCTCGACGATGCCCGCCTCGCGAAACTTCCGAGCGCTCTGATGACGCTTAGCGCGGTTGACGCCCTCGACCAGGAGCAGGTCGGCGCGGACCACCTGGAGGACGCGGCCTTTTTCGCCTCTGTCCTTACCGGCGATGACCTGCACGAGATCGCCCTTCTTGATGCGCGCCGTCATCACACCACCTCCGGCGCTAACGAAACGATCTTCATGAAGCGCTTCGCCCGAAGCTCACGAGCGACGGGGCCGAAGATACGGGTGCCGATCGGCTCGTTTTCCTTGGTGATCAGCACGGCGCTGTTCGTGTCGAACTTGATGTACGTACCGTCGGGGCGCTGATATTCGCGCTTGGTGCGCACGACAACCGCACGGGCCACCTCACCCTTCTTCACGCGAGCGGTCGGAAGGGCCTCCTTGATGGACACGACGATGACGTCGCCCAGTCCGGCATACCGACGACGCGATCCACCGAGCACCTTGATGCAGGACACTCGCTTGGCGCCGCTGTTGTCGGCCACATCTAGCTGTGTTTCGGTCTGAATCATCGTTACACCTCCGGCGGCCGTTCGATTAAGCGCACGACCTCCCAACGCTTCGTCTTGGAACGCGGCCTACAGGCGCGGATCTCGACGACGTCGTTCTTGCGGTATTCGTTGTTCTCGTCGTGCGCATGGAACTTCTTCTTGTGCTTGACGTACTTCGTGTAGAAGGGGTCTCGCGCGCGGCGGATGACCTCCACCACGACCGTCTGCTTCGCACGTCCCTCGTTCTGCGTCTCGTTGACGATGCGTCCGACCAAACGACGACGACCGGCGCGTTCTTTGACGACTTTAGGCGTTTGTGTGGGGGCGGTGGGACGAGACATGTCACTGGCCTCGGGCGTCGACGTGTTCTGACTGGTCATGGCCCTTACTCCTTGCTCCCGGCGGCTGCCTCGCTGGCACGACGCTCGGTAAGAATGGTTTTCACGCGAGCGAGATCCCGGCGAAGCTTCTGAATCGAGCTCGTGTCGTCGAGCTGACTCGAGTGGTTGTCGAACTGCGCCTTCCAAACTTGGCGGCGAAGGTCCCCTTCCATGGTCGAGAGCTCTTCGGTGCTGCTCTCACGAATGTCGGCGGGCTTCATAGCTCGGCCTCCCTCAACCGGAAGGTCGTCTTGAGCGGCAGCTTATGTGCCGCTAGTTGGAAGGCCTCGCGCGCGAGATCCTCGGGGACACCCTGGATCTCGTACAACATCCGGCCCGGCTTGATGACTACGACCCAGCCTTCAATGGGGCCCTTGCCCTTGCCCATTCGAGTTTCGAGTGGCTTCTTTGTGATCGGTTTATCTGGGAAGATGCGAATGAAGAGCTTGCCCTGACGCTTGACCTTACGCTGAATCGTCATACGAGCAGCCTCGATCTGACGCTGGCTAATCCGACCTGGCTCCAACGCCTGGAGGCCGAAGTCGCCGAACGAGACCTTGCTACCGCGATAGGCCTTTCCGCGCATGCGGCCTTTCATCATCTTGCGGAATTTGGTTTTCTTTGGTTGAAGCATGACTCGCCCTTAGGCCCGAGCTCCCGACGCCCCGGCACCCGGACGTTGCGGCAGTTGCTCGCCCTTGAAGATCCAGCATTTGATACCGACAGTTCCTGCCTTCGTGTGCGCGGTCACCTCGCCGTAATCGATGTCCGCACGGAGCGTGTGGAGAGGCACGCGCCCCTCGCGGTACCACTCGGTACGAGCGATCTCGGAACCACCAAGACGACCCCCAGCCGTGACTCGGATGCCCTTCACACCGAACTTCATCGCGGTCGACACAGCCTTCTTCATGGCTCGACGGAACGCGACGCGACGCTCGAGTTGAGTCGCGATGTTCTCGGCCACCAACTGCGCGTTGGTCTCGGCCTTACGCACCTCTTGGATGTCGAGGAAGAGCTCGTTGTCGGTGAGCTTCTGAAGCTCGGCCTTGAGCTGCTCGACCCCGGCGCCACGCTTTCCGATGATGATCCCCGGACGCGAGGTGTAAATGACCACCTTGGCCTTGTTGGCCGCGCGCTCCATCTCGATCTCAGCGATGCCCGCGTGCGCGAACTTCTTCCGAATGGCGCGCTTGAGTTTCAGGTCTTCGTGAAGCCACTTGGCGTAGTTCTTGTCCTCGTACCATTTGGACTTCCACGTCTTCACGACGCCGAGGCGGAAACCATAAGGATGTACTTTCTGGCCCACGATCTAGCTCTCTTCCCCATCACTCACTACGACGGTGATGTGACTCAATCCCTTGACGATGCGGGTAGCGCGGCCCTGTGCACGAGGTCGCCAACGACGCATATGCTGGTTCGGCGCCATGTCGGCGAAAGCCGTCTTGACGAAGAGCCCGTCGAGATTGACCTCTTCGTCTTTTTGCCTGGCGTTCGCGATCGCGCTCCCGATGACCTTAGCCACGATGGGTGCGGCGGACTTGGTCGTGAAGCGAAGCTCGTCGAGCGCCTCGGCAACGTTCTTGCCGCGCACCATGTTGAGCACCACGCGCGCCTTGCGAGGCGAAATCCTCTGAAACCGTGCTTTTGCAACCGCTTCCATGATCACCTCTTACCCGTCTGCGGGTTGATCTTGCGACCGCCCTTCTTGTCAGAAGCGTGACCGCCGAACGTCCTCGTCGGCGCAAACTCCCCGAGCTTGTGGCCGACCATGTTCTCCGTGACGAACACGGTCACGAACTTGCGCCCGTTGTGGACGGCGAACGTCTGTCCGACGAAATCGGGAGTCACAGTCGAACGGCGCGACCACGTGCGGATCAACTTCCTGTCGCCCGACTTGTTTGCCGCCTCGACTTTGGCCTCGAGGCCCGCGTCGATGAACGGTCCCTTTTTTACTGAACGCGCCATTACTTCTTCTTCCGCCGGCGAACGATGTACTTGTCGGTCGCCTTGTTCTTTCTTGTCTTCAAACCCTTGGCGAGCTGTCCCCATGGAGAGCACGGGTGACGGCCACCCGCCGTGCGACCCTCACCACCACCCATCGGGTGGTCGACTGGGTTCATGGTCGTGCCGCGGTTGTGTGGACGACGACCGAGCCAACGACTGCGGCCCGCCTTCCCCAGCGTGATTCGGGCGTGAAGCGAATTGCTCACTTGACCCACGGTGGCTCGACAGTTGAGATGCACCATCCGGACCTCGCCGGAAGGCAAACGAAGCTGGGCGTAGTCGCCGTCTTTCGCCATCAGCTGAGCTGCAGTGCCCGCCGAGCGGACTAGCTGGGCGCCCTTGCCGATCTTGAGCTCGATGGCGTGAATCATCGTGCCAAGCGGCATGTGACGAAGCGGCATTGCATTGCCGGGCTTCACATCGGCGTAGCGCGAAGAAAGCACCTGCTGGCCAACCTCGAGCCCATCTGGGGCGAGGATATAAGCCTTTTCACCGTCCGCATACCAGATCAACGCGATGCGGCCCGAGCGGTTGGGATCGTACTCGATCGTCCTCACGGTGCCGGGTACGCCGATCTTGTTCCGCTTGAAGTCGATCTTGCGGTACCGCTGCTTATGACCGCCACCGCGGAAGCGCGAGGTGATCCGGCCCTGGTTGTTTCGGCCCGCTGTCTGCTTCTTCGAGTCGAGGAGCTTCTTCTCGGGCTTGTTGCCCCGAGTGATCATGTCGAAGTCGGGTGCTTCGTAGAAGCGGCGCGACGGCGAGGTCGGTTTGAACTTACGGATGGCCATGATCAAGCTCCCTCGAAGAAGTCGATCGTTTCGCCCTCACGGAGCGTCACGACGGCTTTCTTCCAGTTGCGGGTTTTGGCGTAGCCCTTGCCCATGCGACGCATGTGACCGCGCATGATGAGCGTGTGCACATTATCGACGGTCACCTTGAACAAGGTCTCGATTGCAGCCTTGATCTGCACTTTGTTCGCGTCGAGATCGACCTCGAACGTGTACTTGTTCTGCTCCTCGCGGAGCTTCGCGCCCTTCTCGGTGAGGTAGAGGGGTCGCTTGACTACGTCTTCGACGTGCATCACTGACACCTCGCTTCCAGAGCTTCGACTGCCGTCTCGGTGAGCACGAGATGCTCGTGACGAAGCAGATCATAGAGGTTCACGCCCTCAGGCGGGAGAACCGAGTAGTTCTGCAGGTTTCGCGCACTCAGGCGCAACTTCTCGTTTTCCTTACCGTCGACGATGAGCGCACCGCCACCCACTTGCAGTTTGGCCAAGACTTCGGCGAGCTTCTTGGTCTTGACTTCTTTGAGCTCGAAATCCTTGACGACCAAGAGTCGGCCTTCGCGAAGTTTGAGGCTCAACGCGCCCTTGAGCGCGCCGAGTCGCATCTTCCGAGGCGGCCGGTAGCCAAAATCACGTGGCTTCGGGCCATGGACTGTACCGCCACCGACAAAGATTGGCGCGCGGCGGGAGCCGTGACGCGCGTTACCGGTGCCCTTCTGCTTGTACATCTTGCGGTTGGTCGCCGTAACCTCGGCCCGTGTCTGGGCCGAAGCGGCGCCCTTGCGATGGCTCGCAAGCTGCGCTTTCAGAACATCATAGAAGAGGTTCTCGTTCACCTTGGCATCGAAGACATGGTCCGAGAGATCGATCTCCCCGACACCCTTCTTGCTCAAGTTGTAGACCTTTACCTTGGGCATGAACCTACCGCCTTACGACTTGATCTCCACGTCGACGCCCGCCGAAAGATCGAGCTTCATGAGCGCGTCGAGGGTTTGCTGAGTGGGGTCCAGGATATCCAATAGCCGCTTATGAGTCCTAATCTCGAACTGTTCCCGCGACTTCTTGTCGACGTGGGGCCCACGCAGAACGGTGTACTTGTTGATGCGCGTAGGCAGCGGAATCGGACCCGCGACCCGCGCACCAGTGCGCTTCGCTGTGTCGACGATTTCTGTCGCCGATTGGTCTAACAACCGGTGATCGTAAGCCTTGAGTCGAATCCGAATTTTGTTCGATGCCATGGTTTTACTCAATGATCTTGGAAATGACGCCAGCGCCGATGGTGCGCCCACCCTCGCGAATGGCGAAACGCTGCTTCTCTTCCATCGCAGCCGGAGTGATGAGATTGACCTTCATCTTCACGTTGTCGCCGGGCATCACCATCTTCACGTCGTCCGGGAGCTCGATCTTGCCCGTCACATCCAACGTCCGGATGTAGAACTGCGGCGTGTAGTTCGAGAAGAACGGCTTGTGTCGGCCCCCCTCCTCCTTCGTCAGGATGTACACCTCGCACTCGAACTGGTTGTGCGTGTTCACCGAACCCGGCGCCGCAAGCACCTGCCCGCGCTCCACCTGGTCCTTGTCGATGCCCCGAAGGAGACACCCCACGTTGTCCCCCGCCTGTCCCTGGTCCAGCAGCTTGCGGAACATCTCCACACCCGTGACCGTCGTCTTTTGCGGGTCCCGCACTCCGAGAATCTCCACCTCGTCCCCCACGTTGATGATCCCGCGCTCGATTCGACCCGTCACCACCGTCCCACGGCCCTTGATCGAGAACACGTCTTCGACCGCCATCAGGAACGGTTTGTCGATCTCTCGCTTCGGCTCCGGGATGTACGTATCGACCGCTTCCATCAGCTCCACGATCGAGCTCACCCACTGCTCTTCCCCGTTGAGCGCCCCGAGCGCCGAGCCCTTGATCACCGGGGTGTTGTCCCCGTCGTAGTCGTACTTCGACAACAACTCTCGAACCTCCATCTCGACCAACTCGAGAAGGTCCGGGTCGTCCACCGAATCGCACTTGTTCATGAACACCACCATCGTCGGTACACCGACCTGGCGCGCCAAAAGCACGTGCTCTTTGGTCTGCGGCATCGGTCCGTCCACGCCGCTCACCACCAGGATCGCGCCATCCATCTGCGCCGCACCCGTGATCATGTTCTTCACGTAGTCCGCGTGGCCCGGGCAATCGACGTGCGCATAGTGACGATTCCCCGTCTGGTATTCAACGTGGCTCGTCGCGATCGTGACCGTCTTGGTCTCGTCACGCTCGGTCCCACCCTTGGCGATGTCTTTGTAGCTTTTGACTTCGCCGCCATGCTTTTCGGCCATCACCTTCATGATCGCCGCCGTCAGCGTCGTCTTGCCGTGGTCGATGTGACCGATCGTTCCTACGTTGATGTGTGGTTTGTCTCGGACAAACTTTTCTTTAGCCATCGTTAGCTCCTCAGCCGCCCTTCGCCTTGGCGACGATTTCATCAGCGATGTTTCCTGGCACCGCCTGATACTCCTTGAACTGCATCGTGTAGACTGCACGCCCCTGAGTCTTGGAGCGCAAGTCGTTCACGTAGCCAAACATGTTTGCTAGCGGAACCTCGGCGCGGATCACTTGGAGCCCGCCGACGGAATCCATCCCGCCGACGCTACCGCGACGTGAGTTCAAATCGCCGATGACCTCACCCATGTAATCCTCGGGCACCCGAACCTCGACATCCATCACGGGCTCGAGCATATGAATGCCTGCGCGCTTCGCGCCCTCCTGAAATGCCAGTGAACCCGCCACTTCGAAGGCAGCCTGGCTCGAGTCGACATCGTGATACGAGCCGTCGTAGAGAGTGGCTTTGACGTCGATCACCGGATAACCCGCCATGACACCTCGAGTCATTGCGTCCTTGATGCCCTTCGACACCGCCGGGATGAATTCTCTCGGGATGGCACCGCCAACGATCTTGTTCTCGAACTCGAAGCCACTGCCGGCCTCGAGCGGCTCGAGCTTCACCCAGACGTGACCGTACATACCGCGGCCACCGCTTTGCTTGACGTAGCGGCCCTCGGCCTCGATTTCCTTGTTGATCGTCTCGCGGTACGCGACCTGCGGTGCGCCGACATTGGATTCGACCTTGAACTCGCGCTTCAGGCGGTCGACGATGATCTCGAGGTGGAGCTCGCCCATGCCGCTGATGATCGTCTGGCCAGACTCTTCATCGGTGTGAGCGCGGAAGCTCGGATCCTCGGCCGCCAGCTTCTGGAGACCTACCCCGAGCTTGTCCTGGTCGACCTTGGTCTTCGGTTCGATGGCGACTGAGATGACCGGCTCTGGGAAGTCCATCCGCTCGAGAATGATCGGCGCTTTATCGTCGCAAAGGGTGTCACCGGTGGTAGCCGACTTGAGCCCTACCGCCGCCGCGATGTTCCCGGCTCGAATCTCTTTGAGCTCTTCGCGGTTGTTGGCGTGCATCTGCAGGATGCGACCGATGCGTTCCTTCTTACCCCTGGTCGAGTTGAGCACTCCCGTGCCCGCTTGGAGGACCCCCGAGTAAACACGAAAGAAGGTCAACTGACCGACGAAAGGATCGTTGACAATCTTGAACGCTAGCGCGCTAAACGGCCCTTCGTCCGACGCCGGTCGCTCCAGCTTCTTTTCAGGGTCATCCGGGTCGACACCTTGAATGGGGGGAACATCGAGGGGCGATGGAAGGAAGTTCACGACGGCGTCCATCAACTGCTGAACGCCCTTGTTCTTGAAGGCAGAGCCGGTGAGTACCGGGACGATGCTTTGCTCGAGGCAGCCCTTGCGAACCGCCCTGAGGATCTCGTCCTCCGTGAAGTCGGTGTCCCCCTCGAGGTAGCGCTCCATCAACGCGTCATCCACCTCGGCTACAGCCTCGGTGAGGACCGCGCGCGCCTCCCGGGCTTGCTCCTCGTGCTCTTTGGGGATCTCCACGACCTCCCACTCGGCGCCGAGGGTGTCGTCGTCGAATCGGTTGGCCTTCATGTCGACCAAATCGATGACGCCTAGGAGCTCGCCTTCCTGCCCAAGTGGCAACTGTACCGCTACCGCAGGTGCGCCGAGCCGGTCTTTGATCGACTGGAAGGCACTGGGAAAATCGGCTCCGGCTTTGTCCATCTTGTTGATGAAGCAGATCCGCGGGACACCATATCGATCAGCCTGGCGCCACACTGTCTCGGACTGTGGCTCGACACCCTCTTTGCCGTCGAACACGGCCACAGCGCCATCGAGCACGCGGAGGGAGCGCTCGACTTCGATGGTGAAATCGACGTGGCCCGGCGTGTCGATGATGTTGATGCGGTACTGCTTCCCATTGAAAGGGCCCGCTTCGGGGCACCAGAAGCACGTCGTGGCAGCCGAAGTGATCGTAATGCCACGCTCTTGCTCCTGCTCCATGTAGTCCATGGTTGCGGTGCCGTCGTGCACCTCACCGATCTTGTAGTTCACCCCGGTGTAGAAGAGGATCCGCTCAGTCGTCGTCGTCTTGCCCGCATCGATGTGGGCCATGATGCCGATGTTGCGGGTCTGATCTAGTGGGTACTGCCTAGCCATTGGATTCTTTGAGCTCGACTCTTTCACATTGACTCTTCATGCACAAAACCCCCCCCGACCCGGAAGCCGCCCTCGGGCTTCGTCATCTCAGAGAGGGTTTCGAGAGGCACATCGGTTGCAACGTCTGTTGCGGTTTTCCCGGTGACTCTCTCTATGTGCTCGATGTCATGAGTTCAGCTGCTGCTCCTTGCCCGAGTGGTTTCCGTAGACCTGCCCAGACGTTGAAAAATCCCTACCATCGATAGTGGGCAAACGCTTTGTTTGCATCCGCCATCTTGTGCGTGTCCTCGCGCTTCTTGACCGCATTGCCTCGGCCTTGCGAGGCCTCCATGAGCTCCCCGGCGAGACGCTCCTGCATCGACTTCTCACCACGAGCGCGTGCGTATTGAACGAGCCAACGCATCGCCAGCGCGTTTCGACGGTCCGTCCGAACTTCGACCGGAACCTGATACGTTGCACCACCGACGCGGCGGCTCTTCACTTCGACGCGAGGCTTCACGGAGTCGAGTGCTTTCTTGAACACGTCGAGCGGCTCTTCCTTGAAACGCTCCTCGATGATGCCGAATGCACCATAGAGGCACTTTTCGGCTGTCGAACGCTTTCCCGCAAGCATCAAAGAGTTGACGAACTTGGCCACCAACCGGTCGCCGTACTTCGCGTCGGGGATGATCTCTCTCTTCGGTGCTCCAGCTCGGCGACTCATGACGTTGGCTCTAGTTAGTTCTTGGGGCGCTTTACGCCGTACTTGGATCGCTTGTTGACTCGGTTTGCTTTGTTGGTGTTGGACGGACCGATCGCGCCGGTAGCGTCGAGCGTGCCGCGAACCACGTGGTAGCGGACGCCGGGAAGGTCCTTCACACGACCGCCGCGAATGAGCACCACCGAGTGCTCCTGAAGATTGTGTCCCTCACCAGGGATGTATGTCGTCGCTTCGATGCCGTTCGACAAACGAACACGAGCGACTTTGCGAAGCGCGGAGTTCGGCTTCTTGGGAGTGGTGGTGTATACGCGAACGCACACACCCCGCTTCTGCGGGCACCGCTGAAGAGCCGGCGAGTCCGTCTTCGACTTGATCCGTTTTCGTCCTTTGCGGACGAGCTGATTGATCGTTGGCATAAGTACCCGAAAAAGCGTGCATTTCTTCGCCGGCCGGTCACTTCCCCACGCGGCAAAGGGAGCGAAGGATAGGCGTGAAAGTCTCGCTGTCAACCGATCAAAAATCCAATCGCAATCTGCCGCCCGTGAGGCCCAACTCGAGCCGGATCTGAGTTCGTTTCTCAACGAGATCGGGCACTTTATCCGGCATTTCGCGCTTGCGCGTGGTCCGAATGACAGGCTTGAACCGGACCTCGGCCTCGATCACGCCCGCGACATAAAAGCCGAGAAGCCCGCCAACGCTGACCCAGTTGCCGATTCGCAAGGCGCGTTCGACTCGCTCCGCCCGCTCGATCTGGTCAGAGGTCGGATTCTCGTTTCGCAGAGAATTGTGACCGATGAACGTCGCGATCGAAGCGACCAAGAAGGCTGATTCCATAACTGCAAACATGATCCCGAGCTTGCGGTTTTGGTTTTGGAATTGGCCAATACCCCACGGAAGCGCCGCGATCCATCGTGAGTTGACCCGCTCGACCGTTTCGGTGCCGACCAGCTCCTCGAGCTCTGCAATGCGCTGCTGCTGCCTGATCAGCTGTTCGACCTCGTCGGTGCGCTCTTGCTGTTGCCGCGCCGCCTGGAGCGCATCCTCACGGGCACGTTCGATGTCGAACTGCCTTTTTATCTGCTGGAAGGACTGCACGACTGCTTCGGGAAAGGCGACCGGGTCGATGTCGTATTCATCGTCCTCGTCGAGAAGCAGCTGGAATTGCTCGCGCGCCGCCTCCTCTTTGCCGAGGAACAGATAGGTGGCCCCCAAGTACTTTCGTGCCTCGAGGCGTATGACCGGATTTCGAGCGCGGGGGACGACCCCTCCCACGAGGGACTCGAGCTCCTTGGCAGCCTTGGCATAGTTGTGCTTGTCGTACGCGCGACGTGCGGACTCGAAATCCGAGAGCTCATCGGCGGCCGCCGGCAGAGTAAATGCGGCAACAAGAAGATACGCTAGGCCGAAACGCGCGATGCGCCGCATACTCCCGCGTTCTACGGGGTTTCGCCTCGCCTCTCAAGGGCGAAGCTGTGCTCGGTGAGGTCGCCGCCCGCGCGAAGGTTCACCACGCTCTTGTAAGTCGCGTAGCCAGGTGCCTCGATCTTCACCTGGGCTGACGCGTTGAGCGCGTTCATCGGAATGCGAAGGATCTCGCGGATTCTTCCGGACATGGTCCGATTGCCCGAGAGCGTGATCTGAACGGAAGCGTTTGGGGGGGCTGGTCCCTTGAGATACAAGCGCGCGGCTTTGTACCGAAGCTTTACCGCCAGTTCGAAATCTCGCGAGCCGGCGGAAATCTGACGGCGGACCACGCGCTCCTCGCAGCAGCCCTCGGCACCGACGAAACGAAACGTGTGCCTGCCCACTTTGAGGCGAATGCGCTGAAAGTCCGGTCCATACGCACGCGGCGGGCCACCATCCACGCTGATCGACACGTTGGGAGGCGTGGGCTTGAAGACCACCCAGCGACGACGGCCGGTGCCGGCAGAGACTTTCGGCCCGGTAGAGGCACTCTTCGAAGCCGCGTCAGCGCCGTCGTCGGGTGCCCGTTCGCTGGGCGATCGGCCGTCGACCGTGTCATCCCGAAGCGCCTCGATTTCACCTTCGGAAGATGCGTCGCCTATCTCGGCACCCGTGGCAGGCGCAATGCCTTGCCGCCACGTCCCATAGCCGACAGCTCCGAGCATGAGAACGATCGCCCCGACGACGGTGAAACCAATCGCCAATCGACGACGTCGTCGCCCGAGTGAGCCGAGCAACTTTAGCGCGCGCTCGTTCCCATCATCGATCGCGAGAGCACGGCTCAACGCCGCCTGCGCTTTCGGAATATCGTCGGCCTTTGCTGCCTCCGCGCCCGTACTCAACAGCACTTGAAGCGCCTGTGTCTTCAACTGTTCCGCGACTTCGCTCGGTTTACTGAGGTAGCGCGCAAGCGTCTCGTCTGGATCGTCGATCCCCATTCCCGCGATGAACGCCTTCAGCTCGGCGGCCATTTCACCGGCGCTCTGATAGCGGTCGGTCGGATGCCGGGAGAGCGCTTTCGACATGATCGCAGCGAGGTCCGCACCGATCTGGGGTCGAAGGCGAAGCGGGTCCGGATAGTCCCCGTCCAGAAGCAACTTCAGGAGATGATGCGCGTTTCGGCCGACGAAGGGCAGCCGCCCCGTGGCGCAGAAGTAGAGGACTGTGCCGAGGGAGAAAACGTCGCTTCGGACATCGCAATCGCCGGTTTCGATTTGCTCTGGCGCCATGTGCCCGGGCGACCCGAGGATCTGCCCAGTGGCCGTGAAGGTGTGGGTATCCACCATGTGTGCGATCCCAAAGTCCGTCAGCTTCACGCATCGGTCCTCGTGGATCAGCACGTTCTCCGGCTTCACGTCACGATGAATGATTCCCTTTTCGTGTGCTTCGCTGAGCGCATCGGCAAGCTGCAGCGCGATACACGCAGCAATCTCAGGAGGCATCTCCTTGTGCTCGAGCACGAAGTCTTTGAGGGTCGGCCCGGTCAGCAGCTCCGCAGCGATGTACGTTTCGTCGGAGGCCTCGCCGCTGTAATCGTAGATCTCGAGAATGTGCGGATGACGCAGCATCGCTACGCTCTTAGCCTCACGCGTGAACCGGGCGCGGGCTTCACTCGTTCGCTGCAAATGCGGGTGGAGCACCTTGAGAGCCACCAAGCGATCGAGCGAGCTGTCTCGCGCGCGGTAGACCGTAGCCATGCCACCGTGGCCGATCTCGTTGAGGACCTCGTACTTCTCCAACTTGCGTAACATCTTCGCGGGAACTCTGAGGATATCAGGGTTCAGGTGCCGCCGCCCCAGCCTAAATCAGAGGGGCCCGAGCCGATCTGGGGCGCAAAACTCGAAATCCCCCAAGGGGCTCACCCCGTCATTGCCTCCACCGACGACGAACACCCCGCTCTCGAGAACGATTCCGCCAGGTGCAGCCCGAGGTGCATTGAGAAGCAAGAGCGAGGCGATCTCCACGTCCGAAGTCGACCAGCGAACCTCTTCGACCAGGCGGGAGTTGGTGCCACCGACGAGGAGGGCGCTTCGAGCCGGTTGGAGTACCTCGAGGCGGGCCGAAGTCCAGGTCGGGCCCGTCATCGCAGAGCAGCTGCCCGGACAGCCATCGAACCGAACCGTGTCTTGGCGCAGGGCCCCCACGTCGTCCGTGCCACCCATGAGGAGCGCCCGTGTTTGTCCGTCGCCGACCAGTACCGCGGCTTCGCGGATCCCGTCGATCAGGGAGGTCACCGGCTCCCCGGTCGAGCTGCTTTGTCGAAGAAGCTCGGCGTTCCCCACGGGGTCGCCACCGACCACCAACACGTCGGTTCCGAGGGTCGTCGCCGCGGGGCCGGAGCGCGGCTCGCTCAGTTGAAGCAAGGTCACCGCGCCCTCGGGTTCGACCAGCGACACGCCGGACTGCGCCTCGTCGCCAAGTTGCCCGCCGATCACCATCGCACCGATCCCAGGGATCGACACGAGCGCGGAGCGCGGGCCTGCTCCCGCATGCAGCGCGACGGGCGTAATTCGGTTGAGCCCGTCGGCCATGTCGAAGATGAAGGCAGATGCATTGCTCGGAAGCACGAGGATTTCGTTCTCGTCGATCGATGCCGCCTGCGTGGGGCCGAGGTTCGGCAACGAGAGGTCCTGTTCGAACAGTCGTGACTCCCATTCGAGCACGTCCAAGAACTCGACTTGCTCCTGCGTTGCCTCGGTGCCTCCGACGAGAAATGCAAAGGTATCGGACTGCACCATGCCGAACGAGGCGCGTGGGGCTTCCATGAAGTTGAAGGCGACGCGCTCACAGGATCCGGGAGCGGTCGTGACTACCCGCATCAGGCCGCCTGTAAGGGCGGGCACGAAGCTCGGAGGCGCGGTGACCAGGTCGGTGGTCGGGCCTTCGATCGTCACGCGGATGCGGGTTTGTTCAACGAACGATTCGAAGGAGAGAAGCGCATCGAACTGACCGTCGATGATGGGATACTCGAGCTCCTGCGCGGGGCGCTCGCCTTCCTGGATGCCGATCCGAAGCGTGGTAGCGTCGGTGCCCGCGGCGGGGTTGCCGTTTTCACCATCGACCACGAAGGCTTGAAAAACGAAGGGCGCGGGGTCGTCGTTGCACGCCCAAGCACAGACGGAGACGCAGACACAAACCAAGCGAAGCAAGACCACCCGAACGAGCACGTGGAGAGGTTGCTTTACCGCTCGCGCGCAAGCAAGTAGAGGATCACGGTGTGGGCAGAACCTATAGCTCCGGTCGATGAGCCAGCCACCGCCCGATCTTTGAGCGCGGAGCTCGGTTTCGCCTGGCTAGATTCGCATCGAAGCGACCCGCGCGACGGACGCTATTCGTTCCTCGCCGCCTGGCCCGAAGAGGAGATCAGCGTGGCGTTCGGGGCCGAGTCCCCGTTCTCGCCGCTCACGGAAGTCGGCGGACCCACCGAGACCGTCAATCCCGAGGGGCCGAAGCCAAGCGCGGTGCCGCAATGGATCGGATACATCGCCTACGACGCGTTCTGGTCCGCGCCCGTGCGCGGGACTCCTCGTTTCGAACGTTCGAAAGATCCGATCGTGTTTTTTAGACGCTACCCTGCTTTGCTGGCAATCGATCACTTGGACGGAAACGCGTGGATCGTCGGGGACGACGAAGCGGCATGCAAGGGCTTCCAGAAGCGCTTCGAGCGCCTCCATGAACCGAGAACCATTCGGCCGTCGGTAGGCCCGATGCACGTCGATGATGCGGCCGAGCACCGATCCACAATTGTCCGGGCGCTCGACTACATCGCCCGCGGCGACGTATACGAGGTCAATCTCGCACGTCGCTGGTCGGCGAGATTCGAGGGAAGCGCGTTCGAGCTGTGGCAAGCGATGCGCGACGCTAGCCACGTCCCTCTCGGCATGTTCCTCGACGCCAGAGAACGCGCAGTCTTGGCGTGCACGATGGAGCGCTTCGTCCGCTGGCATGCCGAGAGCGGAACCCTCGTCACGCGTCCAATCAAAGGCACAATTCGAAGAGAGGCCGGCGACGACGAGGCCCCCAAGCGGCTGCTCGCCGATCCAAAGGAGCGCGCAGAGCATTCGATGATCGTCGACCTGATGCGAAGCGATCTGGGCCGAGTCGCGGAGACCGGCTCGGTCAGGGTGGACACACCGCTTGCCGTCGAGGCCTTTACTGGCCTCTATCATCTCGTCAGCACGGTGAGTTGCGCTACTCGACCAGAGGTCGACTTGCCGTCGATTCTCCAGGCGATTTTTCCACCGGGTAGCGTCACCGGCGCGCCGAAAATCCGTGCGCTCGAGATCATCGAGGAGCTCGAGCAGCATCCACGAGGCGTGTACTGCGGGGCGGTCGGGTTCGTCGACCGCGACGGTGGGCTTTCGCTAGCGGTCGCGATTCGGACGGCGACCGTACATGCAGGAGAGGTTCACTACTGGGCGGGCGGAGGCATCGTCGAAGCCAGCGACCCCGACCGCGAAGTCGCCGAGACGGACCTCAAGGCGCGCGTCTTCCTCGACGCAATCGCGAGACTTCGTCGTTCGTGATCGTGCGTCGTGGTCGACTCACGATCACGACTCACGACGTGCGCGCCGGCGCTGACACTGTTCCTAGCGCCTCGGGTCCGGGGGCGGCTTTACCGGCCGAGGCAGGCGATTGCGTCCCGTGATCAGTCGCACCCCCCGTGTTCCGAAGAAGTATTGCCACACCCAGTCAGTGAACACGGCGAGCTTTCGCCGGAAGCCGATTAGGAAGAGGATATGAATGAAAGCCCACAGGATAAACGCGAAATAGCCTGAGACGCGGAGCTTCCCGACCTGGGCGATCGCTTTATTGCGTCCGATGATCGCCATCTCCCCTTTGTCTTTGTAGACGAATACGGCGCGACCCGGTGGTGGGGCGCCCCTCAACTTCGCGCGAAGCTCCGCTGCAATCGTCTCGCCCGCGAAGCGCCCCATTTGAAGTGCGCCTTGTGCGACTCCGGGAACTGGCTTGTTGGTCTTGGGGTCGACACGATGCGCCAAGTCACCCACCACGAACACGTTGGGATGCCCCGGCACCGTGAGATCGTCGCCGACGATGACGTGTCCCCCGCGATCCAATTCGACGCCGAGGGTCCCCCCGATCGGCGTCGCCCTGACGCCCGCGGCCCAAATGACGTTGTTCGCATCGATCCGAATCTCCCCGTCGGGGGTCTTGGCGGTAAGGCCCTTGTCGTCGATGTTGGTCACCATAGCCTGCAGAGTGACCGTCACTCCCCGGCTTTCGAGTTGCTTTTGCGCCTTGGCGGAAAGCTTCGGATCAAATGCCAACAGTATGCGATCGGCATGGTCGAGCAGGATGATGCGCGACGTGGTGGTGTCGATGTGCCGGAAGTCTTTTCGCACCGACTCCACGATCTCGGCGAGCGCACCTGCCATCTCGACCCCAGTGGGACCCGCTCCGACGATGGCAAAAGTGAGCGCGGCCCGTTTGGCCTCCTCGTTTCGTTCGAGCTCTGCCTGCTCGAAGGCCAACAAGAATCGCGCACGCACATTGGTCGCCTCATCGATCGTTTTCAGGCCGGGCGCATGCTTGGCCCAGTCGTCATTGCCGAAGTAATTCGTCTCGGCGCCAGTCGCCAAGACCAGATAGTCGTAGCTGTACGGCTCGTCTTCTAAATCGATCGTCTGAGCTTCGAGGTCGACGCTCCCGACCGACGCCATGATCACTTCACAGTTGGCCTGCCGGCGTACGATCTTCCGAATCGGCGCGGCGATGTCTCCCGGTGAGAGCGCGGCGGTCGCAACTTGGTAGAGCAATGGCTGGAACAGGTGATGGTTGTGCCGGTCGATGATGGCGACCTCGGCATCGATGTGGTCGAGCGCTTTCGCAGCCGCGAGGCCTCCGAACCCGCCGCCGACGATCGCGACGCGGGGTTTTTGCCTCTGCTCAGTCACGAAGCAACGACGATATCGCGTCCCGCCCCTGGTGTCAGCTGCAGGACCGGAGGCGCTGACGCTGAATTTATGCTGGATTCGACCGAGACGCGGCTATACCTTCTCGACGATGCGCTTCGATGTATTGCTGATCGCCGGCTCGATCCTCCTCTTCGCGTGCGCGAAGAAGGATGTCACTCCGACCGCAGAAACGGCCCAAGTCGCCTCCTCGGTTTCGCCCAAAGAAGCCAAAGCGATTGCGGAAGAGGCCTACATCTATGCGTTTCCGATGCTCGAAAACTATCGGACGTTGTACGCCCAGGCGATCGACAAGAGCGCGCCGGGGTACGGGGCTCCGTTTAACCAGCTTTCCCACACGACTGAGCTACTCGGACCCGAGTTCAAAGACGTGGTTCGACCCAACAACGACACCTTGTATTCGTTCGCGTGGCTCAACCTTCGCGCACAGCCGGTCATCATCACGGTCCCGCAAACCGAGGGCCGGTACTACTCGGTCCAGCTCGTCGATCTGTTCACCAACAACTTGGGCTACATCGGAACCCGCGCGACCGGCGGCACGAAGGGTAGCTATCTGGTCGCCGGACCACAGTGGGGCGGCGCCAAGCCCGGGAACGTCACCGCAGTGATTCAGAGCGATAGCTCGTTCGTTTTCTGCCTAGTCCGAATTCAAGTGAATGGACCAGACGACATCGCTGCCGCCGTCGCGCTGCAAGACATAACCCACCTGACGGCGATGAACGTGTTCATGGGTAGGTCGCGGGTACCGGTGGCAGGAGGCATCACCTTTCCCAAGTATGACCCGCGGAAGGCGAAGTCGGCGGGCTTCGTCGACTACCTGAACTTCTTCTTAACCCTGGTGAGGATCCCGAAGCGCGAAGACGCGCTGATGAAACGATTTGCGCTCATCGGCATCAAGCCAGGCATGCTCTCGGCATCGTTGTCACTCAACGCAGAGACACGCGAGGCCGTCGACGCAGGCGTGGGCGCGGCCCTGATCAAGATCTCGAAATCCGCAAATGATGTCACTGCGCTCAAGGGTGTGACCGGGCGTGCCAACACAAGCTGGGGCGGAGCGGTCGGTATCTTCGGTTCCCCCGAGGTGATGCAAGGCAGGTACCTGGTTCGCGCCACAGCGGCAATGATCGGTCTCTACGGCAACGACGCGGAGGAAGCGTACTATCCGATCGCCAACACCGACGCGTCTGGCGATCCGCTCGAAGGAACGCACACCTACGTGATGCACTTCGAAAAGGACGAGCTGCCACCGGTCGACGCCTTTTGGTCGATGACGATGTACAGCCTACCGAACCAACTCATGGTGGCGAACCCGATCGATCGCTACTCGATCGGCGACCGGAGCAAGCTTCGCTATGAGAAAGACGGATCGCTCACGCTCTACATCCAGCAGGAGTCACCGGGAAAGAAGAGAGAGAGCAACTGGCTCCCCGCACCTGACGGTTCGTTCTCTCTTCAGTTCCGAATGTACCTGCCCGAACCAGAAGCGGTCGAAGCACCACTCTACTTGCCTCCGCCAGTCCAACTAGTCCGGTGAGAGGGTCCGGCCCGAGCTCACGAACGAGATGGCGTTCGTGCCTGACCGTCCGACCATGATCGCCTCGATGAACGGCGCTTGGACCCCAGCGTCGGTCGCATGCCACTCCAAGATGAAGTTCGCTCCCGAACCGCCGGTTATGTCGTGGCGTTCGACGAGAAACTCGATCGTCTGTAGCGGCTCGAGTCGGATGAGTTGGTCGACGTACTTCTTCGAGAGCTTACCGTTGGTGTCGTAGTAGTGGACGGTGCTCAGGTAGAGGGGGGCCGTCATGTCGGTATTGCGGACACTGAGCATCGCTTCGAGCAGATAAGGGCGGCCCCCGTCGTAATAGATATGCGAGTAGATCGGGACATAGACGATACGGTGAACCGGAAGCGACTCCGCCGACACGTCGTTGGCGGCGTACTCGTCTAGGTTAGGCGCCGTGTACGATCGGGGCGGCTCGTACTGCACTGTCTCTTCGATCGCTTCGAGTCGTTCCTCAGTGTTCGTCCGCGCACGCACATATAGAAGAGCGAGGCCTCCGATTACAACGAGGATCAAGATTCGGACGCCGTGCTCCGAGAACCAAAGAAACCACTCTGGGTATTTTGAATCGTCGCTCACTTGAACACTCCTCGGATGCTTCGGTCCGCTCGGGTATCGCATTTTTGACGACTCCCCTGCAAGCCCTTGCCCTCGAAGCTTGAGGGGACGCCCATGCGTGTTATTAGGAGGATCGCTCCCGGGTCGTCTAAGGGCAGGACAATAGGCTTTGGACCTGTGAATGGTGGTTCGAATCCACCCCCGGGAACCATTTCATGATGCGCGCACGATGGATTGTCACGGTTGCTCTGGTCGCTAGCTCTGCGGGCGGGTGTACGAAAGCGGCAAGCTCTCCGCCCGTCGAGAACCCGAGCAACGTCGGCGAGATTGGCGGTTGCGACCATGACATCGACTCTAGCGCGGTCGCGAAACATGCCTGGCCCTTCCCCGCCGAGGCGCGCGACGTGCGCTGGGGCAACCAGTACCAGAAGATGAAGCTCAAGCTGAACCCGCGACATGCCGCCTTCGTCACCGCGACCGTGACATGGAAGAAGGGCGAGCTCATCGAGGTCGAAGACAGCGAGATAGTCTTTCAGAAGCCGCGCCAGGTTGTCGCAAGGCACGACATCTTCGTCACCCGCAAAGTCTGGGACCAGGGCGTACGAGTCGAACGCACCACCAAGGCCGTGTCCGCAGGCGATGTCGCAAACTTCCTGTTCTACAACTCACGCGGCTACTGCATGATTCAGACGGACGACGGCGCCGCGTGGACCAAGTGCACCCTCGACGGCTCCTTCGAGGGTGTCAGTGCCGAACAGCCCTTCGCTTGCGAGCAGACGTGGTGGATCAAAGTCCGTAGGAGCAAGGTCGACAAGGGCTGGATGCCGTTCGACGACACCCTCATGGTGCGCGTTCCTTCGCAGGACGAGACAACCAAATGAACGTCTCCTGATTTCCCTTGGGGCCGACAAGGACGCTGTCGGCCTCGGCCACCCGCTCGAAACCGATTTGTTCGGCATCGCGTACGAGCACTCTCACAGCCTCGCGCCGGACCTCCATGTCTCGAACCACGCCGCCTTTTCCCACTTTGTCTTGGCCAACTTGAAACTGCGGCTTGATCAAGGCCAACACTTCGCCACCCGGCACGAGAATCTCGTACGCCGCTGGGAGCAGCTTTTCGAGCCCGATGAACGACGCGTCTATCACGACGAGGTCGACCGGCCCCGAAAGATCTTCTCGATTCACGTAACGAGCGTTGGTGCGTTCCATGCTGATGACGCGCGGGTCTTGGCGGAGCTTGTCGTGAAGCTGACCGTACCCCACGTCGATTGCGAATACTTTGGTGGCACCACGTTGGAGTAGGCAATCGGTGAAGCCTCCCGTCGATGCTCCGAAATCTGCGACGACTTTCGCGGTGGGGTCGTACTCGAATGCATCGAGCGCGCCTTCGAGCTTGATTCCGCCGCGCGACACGAAAGGATGGTCGGCCTCTCGTACTTGGATCGGGCTGGCGGCGTCTAGGGCTTCTCCGCTCTTCTCAATACGCTTCTCACCAACGAAGACCTTTCCGGCGAGGATCAGCGCTTGCGCACGAGCCCGCGAAGGCGCGAGACCCTTCTCCGTCAGCAACACGTCGGCGCGGAGCTTCGACACTCGGCAAGACTGGACTAACTTTCTTTGAAAAGCGAACGGCGTTATACCGTAGCCATGGCGCGAAGCGTTCTGATCGTACTGGGGTTGGGCTCCATCGGATGGGGCCTCATGAGCTTTTTCGCTGGCTCTTACATGCCCGATTGGATGGGCCTGAGCGGTCCCGAGCACGGCGAGCTCTACATCGAGTCACTCGCCCTGAATGCAGGCCTGTGGCCAGCGCTCGGGGTTTTTGCCTTCTTTGGCGCTGCATTCCAACGCCTCCGCCTCGCCGCGACACTCGCGTTCATGGTTTGCGCCGCAGGAATCGCTGGAGGGCGTATCTTAGCGCTGGTCAATGGGGGGTTGCCCGGCGTGTACACCGGCCTGGCCCTCGCAATCGAAGTGGCGATCGTCGTCGCCGCATCGGCAGGGTACATCTCGGAAAAGACCCGATTGGCACGTGAAGCCCGCGAACAAAAGAAGGGCTCAGAAGGCCGCTCTCGAAGCCGCGCTACAAAAAGAACACGTTGAAGAAGCCGCCACGCCACAAGCGTCGCCCACTGCGCCCGCGGACTGACGGCGCTGTCCTAGAACGGAATGTCGTCGTCGCCGAATTCGTCGGCTGCCGGTGGGGTGCTGCCACCCTCGCCGCCGCTGCCACCCTCAAAGTCACCGGGCGCCCCCGAATCGCGGCGGCTACCGAGCAGCACGATGTTCGTGGCCACGATCTCGGTCGATGTGCGCTTGTTGCCGTCTTTGTCGTCCCACTGGCGGTACTGGATGCGGCCCTCGGCGCAGATCGGACGGCCCTTGGAAAGAATGTTGTTGAGGGCTTCGCCGCGCTTGCCCCAGATGATGACCGTGTGCCACTCGGTACGCTGTTGACGCTCGCCGGCGCGGTTCGCGTAGGACTCGGTCGTGGCCAAGCGCAGGCGCAGCACAGCCTGCCCGTTTTGGGTGTATTTGAGCTCCGGGTCGGTCCCCAGGTTCCCGATGAGAATCACACGATTCAGGCCTTCTGCCATGGCTCCCCTCTTCTTTTAGGGCGTTGGGCGGCGAACATACGCGCCCTTGCGTTATGGATCAATGACCCTTTGCCTCGCTCTGCATGCGAAGCAGGATCGCCAATTCATCGGCCAACTCTCGGCGCCGGTGCTCATAAAACGTAGGCCCGACACGTTCGGCCTTCCGTTCGGCCCCGAGGGCCACGATCTCGTCGAGTAGCTCCTCTCGGCGTTCGGCTCGGGCTTCGGCGAGAGCCTGGCTGTCGTCGGACCGTCGGAACACGAGTATCAGCCCGAGAACGAGAAAGACAAATGCGAGCGCCACGGCCAGATACGGCAATGGGCCCCCTCCCGGAATCCCGCGGATATGAATCCGGAGGGAATCGATCCGGGGATCCCCCGGCCGCCTCATCACGCCGGCGACCAGGAAGCGGCGATCGGTGCCCTCGTGAATCCGGGCGACCGTAAAGCCTTCGACTTCGAGAGTCATGCCGTCGATGTAGTCACTGATGACCTGATACTCCATCGTGCGAAACGGCACCGCTTGCTCGAGGATGAGCGTGTTCCCCGTGACGGGAACGTCGTACGCCCAGGTCAGACTCGTCCTGCCCGGCGGCAGCGACCCGCTGATCGCGAGCCCTTCGTCGGTCGCGGAAACGCGCTGGTCGGTCATCATCGCACGCGAATCGAACGCTTTGGCCCCCTCGGGCAAGCGGATCGCGAGCCCGCCGTCGGGAAACACGTAGGTCGTATCCCCAAGATTGGTGAGCCTCGCCTCCTGAGTGACGCGGGCACGGTCGTCTTTGAACTCGACCATCGTACGGCCGAGGAGCTGGAAGACGCGCTTGTCGCTCGTGGTGGTCTGCAGGCGAGTGATGCGGACGCGCTGGCCGAGCTTCGGGTCGAGCCGGAAAGGTGTGGAGCTATAGCGGGCGCCGTTGTAGGGCACGTTGACGCGATACGAGTGCGTGGAATCGGTGGGAAGCTCTTCGAAGACGCAGCGACCCTCGTCGTTGGTGGCGCACGCCTCGCTTTTTCGTCCGCCCGATTGCTCCATGAAACCAAGACGCACGGCGGCTCGAGGAACCGGCTCCCCGGCCTCATCGACGACTTCGACGGCGATCGTGCCAGGCGGCAACTCCGCGTCGGTCTCGGAGACAGCAACCGACGGAACGTTTCCGAGGACCCGGTTCACGATCGTTTGATCCTGTTGAGCGGATGCCAACGCCGGGCCCCACAGGAGAAGGCCGACCACAGCGGCTCTGCGCATCAAGCGTTTTCCTCAGAATCGCCGAGCGTCTCCGCGATCAGCGCTTCGGCTTCGCCGCGAAACGCATCGGCACTTTCGTCGAGCTCATGGAGCACATGACGCGCCTGTGCGCGCAGCTTTTTGTTGAGCTCATTGAAGTCCTGGTCCGAGAGCTTGTCCGCATCGTGCTCAAACGCCACGTCGTGAAGCTCCTGAAGGAGCGCGTCCTTTTCGGTCAACAGAGCGCGGCGCGCATCGGAAGTCAGCTGCACGCGGACGTCGCCGAGCGCCTGGTCCGAAAGAGCCAAGCTCAAGCTGAGCCACAAGCTGCCGAGCCCGGCCAGAATCGCGGCGGTTGCCACGATGAGGAACATCCATGGAAGGACATCACTCACGCGTCCTCCTCGAACCGTTCGAGCTCCTCGTCGAGCCTCGAGTCGTAGCGAAGCTCACTCGGCGCAGTGGCTAAGGCGACGGTCTGAAGCTCTTCGCCGCGTCTTTGCCAGCGACGCCCGACCACGATGACCAACCCGGCGGCCAAGACCATGGCCGCAATCGGAACCGCCCAGAGCGCGCGGTCGAGCCCCTTGTCCGAAGGGATCGCGAGCGCTTTGGCCCCATACTGCGCGCGGTAGGATTCCTGAATCTCGGTCGGGTCTTCCCCAGCCGCCAGTGACTCGCGGATCTCCGTGCGCTTCTCGTCGGCCCAGCCACACGCGCAGGTGTCGAGGGGAAGCCTTGCGCAGTCGCCGCACTGGCAGAGCAGTCGCCCGAACAGCTGGCGCTCGATCGGATCGTTGATCACGACGCTACCCGCGTGAAGCGAGCTACTGCCATCGCTTTGTGCCGAGGCGACGCCGACCCACGCCAGCATCGTGGCCACCACGATCGCCAACGCCACCACTGCGGTCGCCGGCGAAAACCGAACCCGTCTGGATGCGGCTTTGGGCTCGCGTACCAGGTCCCTGGCGGTCGGCCACATACCGAGAATCGCGCCGAGCAGAAGGATGATGCCCCCAAACCAGATCCAAGCCACCAGAGGACGAATGATCACCCGGAACGTCCCGCGCCGAGTCGATGGGTCCACCGTGCTCATGATCACGTAGACGTCCTCGGCGGGCCGACTTCGGATCGCGACTTCGGTGGTCGGCATCTGCGGATGCGTTCTGTAGATGAACTTTGCTGGCGCGACCTCACCTATGGGCTTCCCGGCGTCGTCGAGAAGCGTCATGTCCGTGAAGATCATCCGCTTGTTCGGGTCGGCCTCCATGCGGGGTTGGTCGTACCGAATGGTGTGCGAACCGACCGACATGGTCTCTCCGGGGCGAAGCGCGCTCTCCTCCTCGACGTCGTACGCGGCCCCCGTGAAGCCGATGAACATGAGGACCACGCCGACGTGAACGATGTACCCGCCGTATCGTCGCCGACCCTTCGAGACGAGGCGGCCCAACGCGGTGAAGGCACTCTCGCCCTTTTTCATGCGCACACGTACGCCACGCCAAAACTCCTGGCCGATGCTGGCAAGAACGAAACCGCAGGTCGCAAAAGAGACGGCTGGCGCCACTGCCGAAGTCCACGCGAGAATCGTCCCGGTCGTGGTGTCGTAGATCTCGGCAGGCTCGACGATGGGCGGATAGCCGAGTTGCGCGCCGAACAGAAACTGGAGAAGCGCCACTGCGAAACCGACGCCAAGCGGAAACATCATGGCCCGCATGAGATTCGACCCCGTCGCCTTTCGCCAGGCGACCAGCGGGCCAAGCCCCGCCAAAAACAGGAGCAGGAGCCCGAGGGGCACCATCCACTGGTTGTAGAACCCGGGGCCCACGGTCACCTCTTCGCCCCGGAGCCATTCGCTGAGCAGGGGAAATGTGGTGGCGACCAGCACGAACACCATCATCCCGAGCAGCACCCAGTTGTTCAGGAGAAAAGCGAACTCACGGCTGATCAATGATTCGATCTCGTTGTCGGCCTTGAGCTTGGGCAGACGCCAAATCATCAAGAGCGCGATGCCGATGATCAGGAACAAGAGGTACCAAGCGAAATACTGCCCGATGTCGGAGCGGGCAAACGAGTGGACGCTCGCGATGAGGCCCGAGCGAGTCAAGAACGTCCCGAAAATCGTCAGCACGAAGGTCAATGCCAGGAGAAAGACGTTCCAAACCTTCATCATGTGGCGGCGTTCCTGGATCAACACGGAGTGTAAGTACGCGGTCCCGACTAGCCACGGCAGGAGCGACGCGTTTTCCACAGGATCCCAAGCCCAGTAACCGCCCCAGCCGAGCTCCTCGTACGACCATAGACACCCGAGCAAGAGGCCGAGCGCGAGGAACGTCCATGCGATCATCGACCAGAGCCGCGCGGCTCTAACCCACTCGTTGCCGAGGCGCCCTGTCACCAGCGCCGCGATCAGGATTGCAAACGGAACCGACCAACCAACGAAACCCATGTAGAGGCTAGGTGGATGGATCGCCATCCAGTAGTTTTGAAGCAACGGGTTGAGGCCCTCCCCGTCCCCCGGCGTCGTGCGAATGTAGGTGGCGAACGGATTCGCCGAGAACAGCATGAGCACGATGAAGAAAATCAGGATGCTCATCAGTGTCGCGATGATCCACGGCTGAAGCTCGATGTAGCGGCCGCGAAGCCAACGGGTGGCGAAGAAAGTGTAGCCTGAGAGGAGGAACGCCCACCATAGAAGCGAACCGTCCTGACCACCCCAAAGAGAGGCGATCAGGTACCACCAGGGCATCGACCGGTCGCTGTATCGCGCGACGTATCGAATGCGGAAGTCGTGGGCTTGGAAAGCGTACGCAAGCACGCAAACCGCCACGAGAACGAAGGCGCAGGTAGCGTAGGTACCCCAACGCGCCGAAGGCAGCAGATGAGGTCGCCCACTTCCGGCACCCATCGCTATGGCCATCGTGTACGAAGCGCTCACCAAGATCAGGCACAGGATGAGCGTTCCAAAAAACGGGATGTCGAAAGCCGGCATCAAAGGATTAACCCCCAAGAAGAGGGGACAGTCCCCTTTTCCGTATGGTCTGGTAAGGCTAGGGGTGCGGGAGGGACGGAGCAAGCCCCCCGTAAAGCGACTCCGTCGTCACGGGGCTTCGCTCGCACTTGCCCAGGGTCGACGGAGTCGTTTTACGGGGGGGGATTTAGTCGCCTTCTTCGAACTCGGCGTCGATGACGTCGTCTTCTCCTTTGCCGGTCTCGTCAGTGGCGGAGCCGGTCGAGCCGTCAGAAGCAGCGCCTTGAGGAGCGCCGTTGGTCGCGCCGCTTGCGGCGCTGTACGCCACCTCGGCGATTTCCTTCATGGCCACCTCGAGCGCCTCGGAACCTGAAATGATCGCGGCTTCGTCGTTGGCTTCGATCGCGTCACGAAGCGACTTCACCTTGGCCTCGACGTCGGCCACCTTGTCGGCAGGAAGCTTGTCTTTCACCTCCTCGAGGGCCTTCTCGACGCCGTACGCGAGTTGGTCGGCCTTGTTGCGGGCTTCCACTTGCTCGCGGCGCTTCTTGTCCTCTCCCTCGTGGGCCGCGGCGTCTTCGACCATTTTGTCGATCTCCTCGTCGGACAAGCCGCTGTTCGAGGTGATCGTGACTTTCTGGTCCTTGCCAGTCGCCTCGTCTTTCGCCGTGACCGACAGAATGCCGTTGGCGTCGATGTCGAAGGTGACCTTGACCTTCGGAATGCCACGCGGCGCAGGCATGATGCCCTCGAGATGGAAGCGACCGAGTGTGCGGTTGTTCCCCGCCTCGGCGCGCTCGCCCTGAAGCACGTGAATCTCCACCTTGGTCTGGCTGTCTTCGGCGGTCGAGAAAACCTCTTCCTTCCGAGTCGGGATGGTGGTGTTCCGGGAAATGAGCGCCGTCATCACGCCGCCGAGAGTCTCGACACCCAAGCTGAGCGGGGTGACGTCGAGCAGAACCATGTCCTGCACGTCCCCCGAGAGCACCCCGGCCTGAACCGCTGCACCGAGCGCAACGACCTCGTCCGGGTTCACACCCTTGTGCGACTCCTTGCCGAAGAACTTGGTGACGGTCTCCTGCACGAGCGGGATACGGGTCGATCCACCGACGAGGACGACCTCGGCGATGTCTGCAGCCGTCTTCCCGGCATCGGAAAGCGCCTTCTTCAGAGGCTCGAGAGTGCGCTGAATGAGATCGTCGATCATCGACTCGAGCTTCGCGCGAGTAAGCCGAATGTTGAGATGCTTTGGGCCAGACGCGTCGGCAGTGAGGAACGGCAGGTTGACCGTAGTTTCGAGCTTGTTGCTGAGCTCAACCTTCGCCTTTTCTGAGGCGTCCTTGAGCCGCTGGAGGACCATCTTGTCCCCGCTCACGTCGATGCCGGTGTCCTTCTTGAACTCGGCGATCAGGTACTTGATGATCTTCTCGTCCACATCGTCGCCCCCTAGGTGGGTGTCACCGTTGGTGCTCACGACGTCGACGACCTTGTCGCCCACTTCCAGAATCGAAATATCAAACGTACCACCTCCGAAGTCATAGACGGCGATGAGATGGTCCTCGGTCTTGTCGAGGCCATAGGCCAGGGCGGCTGCAGTCGGCTCGTTGACGATTCGCTTCACGTCGAGACCGGCAATCTTACCGGCGTCCTTGGTAGCCTGCCGCTGCGAGTCATTGAAATAGGCCGGTACGGTGATGACCGCTTCGGTGACGGGCTCCCCCAGGTAGTCTTCCGCGGCCTTCTTCAGCTTGCGGAGCACTTGTGCAGACACCTCGGGAGGAGTCAGCTCCTTGCTACGCACCTCGAACCCCGCGTCCCCGTTCTTGCGTTTGATGACCTTGTAAGGCATTCGCGTCGCGTCGTCGCCCAGCTCATCGTAGCGGCGACCCATGAAACGCTTGGTGGAGTAGACCGTTCCCTCTGGATTCGTGATCGCCTGCCGCTTGGCAATCTGACCGACGAGAACCTCGCCTTGGTCGTCCCAAGCCACCACGGACGGGGTAATCCGGTCGCCCTCCTCATTCACGATGACCGTCGGGTCCTTGCCCTCCATCACCGCTACGACGGAGTTCGTCGTCCCGAGGTCGATGCCGATAATCTTTCCCATGTTTTCTTGTCTCCTTTTGTGTCCGTATTACCGCCGGAGTTGAGCCAACCTAACCATGGCCATGACCGCGTCAAGGTCCGCTAGACGCACAATTGCTGACAAATTCGCCCTAGCTGACGGTGCCAGCCACCACGTTGGCGCGAAGGTTCTTCACGTCCTGAGACTCCGCCAAAACGATGAGCGAATCGCCCGCCTGGAGCTGATGCTCGCTCCCGGGATTGTAGACGTAGTCGCCGTCAGACAGATGAACCGCGACGACCAGGGCACCAGCTTCTCGAAGACTGGTCTCGGCGAGCCGTTTGCCGACCAGGGGGCTCCCCTCAGGGATGTCGATCGCCTCGATCCCGACGCTGATCCCGGTTCCAAACCGGACGATTCGGTCCAAGAAAGCTACCGTCTTGGGGCTCACCATCTCGCTAAAGAGTCGCACGCCTCCGATGTAGTTCGGGGCCACGACGGCGTCGGCGCCGGCACGCCGGAGCTTGGCCTCGGTCGACGACTCGATCGATTTGGCAACGATGCGCGCCTTCGGGTTGAGGGCGCGCGCGCTGATCGTGACGAAAAGGTTGGCCTTATCGTCGTTCAGCGCCGAGATGACACCTCGTGCGCACCCGACGCCGGCCATCTCGAGGATGTGGTCGTCTGTGGCGTCGCCCTGGACGTAGAGCAACTGCTCCTCGAACTCTTCGTTCAGCTCCTCAAGCCGATCGTGGTCCTTGTCGATGACGACGAACGGGATGCCGACCGCGCTGAGCTCGGTCGCGATGTGGCGGCCGGTCGTACCGATGCCACAAACGATGATGTGGTTGTTCAAAGTACCGATTGCGCGTTGCATACTCCGACGCCTCAGAATTCCTTGTAGGTCACCTTCTACAATCAAAGCGGTGAGACTAGAAATGAAATAAAGCAGGGTGCCGCTGCCGACGACGATCAGGGCAATCGTGACCACACGAGCCTCGGGGACCTCGTTCATCCCTTCTAGTGTCTCGGCAAAACCGACCGTGGAGAGGGTGATGATGGTCATGTAGAAACAGTCGAACCATGACCAGCGACCCTCGCCTACGGCGAAATACGACGTGGCACCCACCAACAGCACGACCGCAAGGACTCCAGCCGCAGAGATCAGACGGCTGTACGCGCTGCGCCTCGACCTAAAGAGGATGAGCTTCACTGGGCCGTAAGTTGGCGTCATGCGCGGATCCAAGTCAACCCTTGACCAACTTTGGCAAGAACGTCACAACCGGCCGCGGTGAATTCCTCGGATGATGCGCGGCGAGCAGGGCGCGGGCTGGTATCGATCGGCGGGGCGAAGGTTTTCTTCATCATCGCCGGCTACGCGGTTCAGCTCCTCCTGCCGAGGATCTTCGGCGAGGCGAAGGAGTTCGGGCTGTACTCGGCCGCGATGAGCGGAGTAGCGATCTTCAACAACGTGTTGATCGTCGCCACGATCCAGTCGGTCTCGAAATTCGTCAGTGAGAACGAGGCGAGCGCCACGGTAACGCTTCGGCAGGCACTCCGGGTTCAGACCCTGATTGGAGGCACGTTGGCGGCCACCCTCTTCGTGCTCGCCCCGGTGATCTCCCGCTTCCTTCTCGACGAGCAGCTGACCCAGTTGCTGCGAATCGCATCGGCCATGGTGTTCGCGTACGCTCTCTACGCCGCGATCGTCGGCAGCCTCAACGGCCGGCACTTGTTCGGGAAGCAAGCTCGCCTGGACGTCACATTCTCGGTGCTGAGAACGGTGGGAATTCTGACGGGCGCAGCGCTCGGGATCGGCGCTGTCGGTGCCGTGATCGGTTTCGCGGTTGCGGCGGCGTCGATCTTATCGATCGCGTTGATCTGGGTGGGCTGGGGCAAACCCGGGAAAGGGATCCCGCTTCGCCGGTGGATCGGTTTCATGGCGCCGATCTGGACCTACCAGATCTGTCTCAACGGCATCCTGTTGATCGACATTCAGGTGCTCAAACGCACGGCAACCGAGATCGCGCTCATGACCGCAACCACCGCACAAGCGGCGGTCGACATCGCCAACCAGTACGTCGGCTACTACCGTGCCGCGCAAACCTTCGCGTTCGTCCCCTATCAACTGATCATTTCGATGACGTTCATCATCTTTCCACTGATCAGCAAGGCCACGTCGCTCGGGAACCGGGACGCAGCGCGCTCGACGATCCAGCACGCCATGCGGTTGTCGTTACTTCTTCTGTTGGTGGTGGCGGCGCCGATCTCAGGTGCGGCGGAGGGCGTAGTGCGGCTTGCTTACCCGGTGGACTACGTCGCAGGGGCGCCAGCGTTGTCGATCCTGGTGTTCGGGATTGTGGCCTTTGCGCTCTTCGCGGTGGCTGCAACCGCGATCAGCGGGGCTGGCCATCCGTCTCTCGCGGCCGGTATCGCAGGTGTCTCGTTGATCGCGGTCGTCGTCGCGAACCGGCTCCTCATCGCGCGGTCGGGACTCGGTCCAGGAACGCTCGCTGCCGCCGCGACCGGCACGACAATTGGCATGGTGGTAGCGCTCGTGGGATCGGCCCTGGCGCTCTACTTTCTATTCGGTGTGTTCATCCCGGTCCTGACGTGGATTCGAGCCGCGTTGGCGGCATGCGCCGGATACGCCGCGGCTGCCTGGGTCCCCCATGCATCGCCCGCGCTCGCCTTGGGGGCGCTCATGCTGGGGTTCGCGGCAGCATCGGGAGCCCTCATCGTGACCCGTGAGCTTTCCGCGGACGATTGGCGGGCGCTCCGCAGAATCGTGCGTCGGGACTAGGACTTACGTCGATAGAGGCCACTTCGTCCGCCCTGTTTTTCGAGCAGGACAACCTCTTCGATCGCCATCCCACGGTCGATCGCCTTGAGCATGTCGTAGAGCGTCAGCGCCGCAACGGAAACCGCCGTGAGGGCTTCCATTTCGACTCCGGTTCGATCTGTGCAACGTACCGAAGCTTCAATCACGAACCGTTCGTCGTCGTCGGCCGGGTGAAACGCGACGTCACAACCGGTGATCGCCAACGGATGACATAGCGGGATGAGCTCCGATGTGCGCTTGGAAGCTTGGATGCCAGCAATGCGCGCCGCAGCGAGCGCGTCGCCTTTGGGAACGTTCCCGGACAACAGTACGCGACGCGTCTCGGGTTTCATGCGCAGGGTCGCGCGCGCCTTGGCTTCGCGAGACGTTTTGTCCTTTGTGCCGACGTCGACCATGCGGGCTTGGCCGTCGCGATCCAAATGTGTTAGCTCGTCGTCTCGATCCATCAATCCGGGTGGGGCGCTTGGTAGCTCGAGCGCGGCGGGATCGTAGCTGTCCCGGCCATCCGAGCAATCAGCTCAACCCTCGAGTGCACACCGAGCTTCGAAAATATTCGCTTCAAGTATGTGTTGACGGTGGACACGGTGAGACCTGTCTCGCTTGCGATATCGCGAGTGCTCGAACCAGCCACCAGGAGTGTGACCACGTCACGCTCGCGTGGAGTCAACGGCGCACGGCGGAGCGTCTGCTCGACGGCTTCGCCCGGACGACGCCCGCCCTCGTCGGCGAGCCGGTCAACGTAGTCGAGGCCTCTTGCGTAAAGCCGCGAAGCCCACTTGAGGAGCTCGAGCCGATTCCCAGCAGGCGCGTCGCCTGCAATCTCCAGATGGAGGGTGCCGACCGGCGCGCGGCCCTGGCGAAGCGGGAGCGAGATGGTGGGCTCGGTGTTGGTCAGTGTCGACTCACTATCGAGCCCGGCGCGGTCGGCGCGGTCGAGGCGGTACGCTGCTGCGCCGACTAAACCGGCGATCAAGGCTGCACCACGTTCTGGGTAAGTTCTAACGGGGTCGAGCTCCGCCAGTCGCTCGGCGATTTCCATCAGCCTCTCGCTCGATGTCATTGAGAACTCCTCAGCGCATGATCTTCCGTGAATCAGGGTGGAAATTCGAACAAAAGTCAACCCCTGGGATTCCATGTGAATGCTGAGCGGGAAATCTCTTCGAGCGCGAAACGCGAGACCAACGCTTCGGGCCGAATCGGTGCTGTCGTGGTCGTGATTCCGAGTGAGCACGCAAGCTTGCCGATCACCTCCTCAGGCGAGCGGCCAGCTTTGCGAAGAGCATCGATGGGCGTCGCCCCATGTCGCTTTGAAAGGCGCACGCCGTCCGGATCGACGACCAGCGCGACGTGGGCAAACCTCGGAACGTCGCGACCGAGCGCTTTGTAGAGTGCGATCTGACGAGGCGTAGACGAAAGCAAATCGTCACCACGGATTACTTCCGTGATGCCCATGTCGGCATCGTCGACGACGACCGCGAGTTGGTAGGCCCAGATCCCATCGAACCGACGGACGACGAAGTCGCCGCCCGTCTTTCCCTCGGGGTAAACCCCACAGAGCAGGTCGTCGAAGCCCGGCGACGGGTCGTCGAAACGAAAGCGAAGCGCGGGAGAGCGGTCCGGTTTTGTGGGGCCGTCACGGCAAGTTCCCGGGTAGCGAGGCCCCTCATCGCCGTGGGGAGCGCTAGCGACGCTCGCGATCTCCTTTCGCGAGCAAGTGCACGGGTAGAGCAAGCCGGCCCGAGTCAAAGTGTCAAGAGCCGCCTCGTACGCCTGGCCATGGGTTGATTGAAAGACGGGGCCCTCGTCCCAGTCGAGCCCAAGCCACTCGTGGTCCCGGCAGATCGCGTCGGCCGCGCCTGGAACGATGCGCGGCCGATCGATGTCCTCGATCCGCATCACAATCTGTCCTCCGAGCTTGCGCGCCCGAAGCCAGGTCACCAGCGACGTCCGAGCGTGCCCGAGGTGCAACTCGCCAGTCGGCGAAGGCGCGAAGCGGGTTCGATACAGGGAGCTCACGCGCTTTCTTTATACGACTTGCACCCGAGCGGCTATACGGTGCATCTTCCCTGGCGTGCGGGGACGAGCCGATGTGTGTGGGTGCTTTCCGACCGGGCGCCACTATCCGGGGATTGCAGATCTAATCGCGGATGCGATTCAAAACGTCGAGGGCTTGTGCCAAGAGTTCGAGCCTGGAATGGCGTGGGAGCACATCCCCTTCGCGGTGATCGACTTCGAAACCACAGGGCGCGACCCCGAAACTGACCGCATCATCGAGATCGGGGTCGTCTGTTTCGAAAATGGTCAGGTGACGAGGCGGGAAGGTCTGCTCGTCAATCCCGGAATCCCCATACCGGAAGAATCGCGGGCCGTGCACGGGATCACCGATGAAGAGCTGCAAGGGGCGCCCGACTTCGCCACCGTGATGGTGCAGGTCTTGGAGCTCCTGCAAGGAAAGCTTCCGGTAGCGTACAACGCCGACTTCGATCGCGGGTTCCTGAAGACCGAGCTGAGCCGCGCAGCCCCAGAAGGGATGACGGCCGGGGATATGCCGCCGGCCGCACGGGACGACGTCGTGTGGGTGGACCCTCTCGTTTGGGCGCGCGAAATCCTGAAAGAGCTTTCGAGCCGAAAGCTAGGGGATGTCACCGCCCACCTTGGAATCCCGCTCGAGCGAGCCCACCGGGCTGCAGGAGACGCAGAGGCCACCGGAAGGGTGCTTCTCGCGCTCGCGTCGCAAATGCCGCGCATCTACGGGGAGCTCATTCGCCTCCAAAAGCGCTATGCCGCATTTCAGGACGCCGAATTCGCCGCCTGGAAACGGTTTCGGTGAGCTTTCGGGCCACGAGAGCGCGGCTCATCGGGATTCCTTTTGCGTTGATGGCCATTGGGAGCTGGACACCCGTTCTCGCGATGTGGTCCCAAGGCATCGAGTGGACCGGCGCGATCGGGCGCGCGGTGGCGGTCTGGTACGCCGTTCCGGCGCTGGTCGCGGTGTTGTTCATGCAGGGGCCGGTGCTCCAGCAGCCCGTCCTCGAGCCGCTCGGGATTCGCTTCATCGTGAACTGGTGGTGGTTGGTGGCGTGGTTGCTGCCGGTGGCGGCGCTTGCCGTTGGGGTGCTGGTCACATGGTGGGCCGGGTACGAGCCCGTGTTCACCGTCGAGCAGCTGATCGAGAACAAGCGTGCGATGGTACCTCCAGAGCACCTGGCCGAGTTCGAAGAGTACCTCGCGGAGAATCGCCCACCTCATCCGTTGATGTTGATCGTCTTGGGAATGCCGGCTGGCCTGACCTTCAACCTGCTTCTTGCGTTCTGCGATGAGGTGGCGTTTCGTGGTTACTTCTTTCGGGAGATCCCCGGTGGTTTCTGGACTCGCTCGACCTCTATCGGCGTCCTGTGGTGGCTGTGGCTGGCGCCCTCGGTCGCAATCGGAAATCTCTACGGCGTGCCAGGGCTTGGAAGTGTCGCGCTTGCGCTTCCATGGTGCGTCGTGGCGTCGTGGGTACTGGTCTACCTGCGGGTGCGGAGCGAATCTGTGATCGCGACCGCACTCGCCCGCGGGACGATTGTTGCCCTCACCGCTGCAGCCCTCGACCTCACGTTCGGCGCGCCCACGTGGCTCGGTCCCTTCTACGGACTGGCGGGAGTCGCCGGGCTTTTCGTGATCTGGATTGTGTTCTGGGTCCACGACCACGCACGTGACGAAGGCCGCCTAACCGCCCGCTGAAGGAGCATCGTTTTGACGACCAACGGAAGACTAGGCCTCCACGATCGCTACGGCGGCTATGCCCTCGTCACCGGCGGAGCTCGCGGCATCGGGCGGGCGTTCGCTGAACACCTCGCCGCGGAAGGCTTCGACCTTCTGTTGGTCGACCGCGAAGAGGAAGAAACCCTAGCACTCGCCGAAGAGCTTCACGCATCACACGGGATCGATGCGCAGGCGATCGTGTGCGACCTTTCCGAGAACGGCCTCGCAGAAAAGGCCGCCGAGTGGGCAAAGAAGTACGACATCGGCTTGTTGATCAACAACGCGGGAATCTCCCCGATGGACCCGTTCTTCGACATCTCCCTCGAAGCTCACCTGACGACGCTCGACCTCAACTGCCGCGCCACGCTGATCCTGACGCACACGATCGGACGTGACATGACCACGCGGGGTCGGGGTGCGGTGATCATCGTGTCTTCGGCGTCAGCGATCAGCGGCGCGCCGTACTTCACACACTACACCGCTACCAAGGGATACGGGCTCAACCTCGGCGCAAGCTTGTGGAGCGAGCTGCGAGGAAGCGGCGTCGATGTACTCGCCGTCTGCCCCGGACTTACCAACACCGCTCCGATCAAAGAGCTAGGGCTCGATCAAGGGGTCCCGTTTTTCATTCCAAGGAACGACCCGGAGCTCGTGGCGCGCGGCGCCCTTCGTGCGCTCGGTCGGCAACCGGTCGTGGTCCCCACGTTCGCGGATCGTCTGATGACGAGCGTGATGTCCCGATTGCTGCCGCGCAGCTGGACCCTCTCATTGGTCCGGCGCTCGATGAAGCAGCTGCGGGGCTCGAAGAAAACACCCTAGTGTGCGCACACTAAAAGCTGTCCTTCGCTTCGCGGATGGCCGCAAACGATGCGACCGGATCGCGGCCACGCGCAACGCTGGGGTCGTCGAAGCGGAGGAAAGGGTTCGTGCCGAGCTCGCGATCCATACGGCCGGGCACGGTGTACTTTCCCTCGGCACGCACTGCGGTCGCCTCCTCGAGGGCACGAGCGATGTCGGCATTGTTGGGTTCCACCGTCTGAGCGAAGCGGAGATTGTTCACGGTGTATTCATGCCCGCACCAGACCTGCGTCTCAGACGGCAGCTCGCGCAGCTTTGCAAGCGACTGTGACATCATCTCCATCGTGCCCTCGAACACACGGCCGCAGCCTGCGACGAAGAGCGTGTCACCGCTGAAAAGGTTTCCTTCGGTGACGAACGCGATGGCCCCGAGCGTATGCCCCGGGATCTCCATGATGTCGACGGTGGCCCCACCGAACTCGAAGGCATCGCCATCGGAAAGCGCGACCGTCTGACGGGGAATCCGACCGTGCGTCTGGTCGTAGGCCGATCCCCTCACCGCTTGGATGCGACACTCGTCGACCAAGCCCTCGACGCCCCCGACGTGATCCCAGTGATGATGTGTTAGCCAAATCTCGACGAGCTCGACGCCCTCCCTCTGAATGGCGAGGAGCACCGGATCGACCTCGGACGGATCGACAACCGCCGCCCGACCGTCCCGAACGACGAGATACGCGTAATTGTCACGCAAACACGGCACGGGGATGATCCTCATGGTGATGACGATAGAACTCTACGCGACCGTCCGCCAGCCTCGCAATCGCTGAACTAGCTCGAGATACGCGACTCCGGCGGCGATGGCGAAGAACGGATCGTAGGGGACGCGGAGCCGCGGGTCGCCTAGGTAGACACCCGCTGCCACGAGGTTTCCCACAATCAATGCGGTGATCCATAGCCAGCCGGCGCCCGCCTCTCGAAAGGGCACACGTCGCCTGAAAAGCAAGACGAGGCCAAAGAGACCCGGCAAGACGAATAGGAACGTGAACGCGCGCGACTCCACGCCGAGCCAGATCCGCCAGGGTGGCCAACTCGGCCAGTAGTCCTGTCGGCCGAGACCGAGCGCTTCCTTGAGCGACCAGAACCACTTCAGCAATCGGGTCGGCTCGTCTGCGATCAACTGCAGCGCTGCCGAGTAGAAGTATCGATCGTCGTAGAAGGGTCGATCGACGTGCTCGTCCTCGTCGTAGCGTATGACGTTCGGAACCGGAGTGATGTGGTGTGTGTACGAGCCTTCTTTGAACTTGATCGACTTGATCTCGGCAAAGTTCAGGTAGAAGTTGAGGCCCCCGTTGGTGCTTGTGGGCACCCATCGGTCGACCAGTCGCGTGTTGTGCCAGCTGTGCACCGCTACGGGCACGAGCACGATCGCGAGCACGACCACCGAATATCCGACCGCCTTGCCGACCGCACGCCCGAGCCCGAAAAAGAAGAAGACCGGGACGAACGGAAAGACCAGAAGAAGATTGGGTCGGACCACAGCCGCCAGACCCAATGCGACCCCCGCACATGCGGCCCACCACAAGCTCGGCTTCGACGCGGACCGCACGAGAAGATACGACGCCAACACCAGCAGGAACGAGAACAGCGTCTCCGAAAGGATGAGCCCACTGTAGAGGACCATCGGCAGGTGCAATGCAATCGCGATGGCCGCCAACAACGCGACCTTCTGGTGGCGGCAGATCTCCATCGCCAGCTTGTAGGTGAGCACGACGGTGAGGGCGCTCAGCGCCGCTTGCACGATCCCAATCAGTGCGAACTCCCGACCCAGCATCGCCAGGAACGCCGGGTAGCCAGCCGGGGTGAACGAGTCCCAAGGGCCGAGCTCGCCGGACATCAAGTGCATCGCGCGAAGATCGTAGACCCCCATGTCCGATGTGATGTGATCGCCAGGGGGGTGGACCACGGTCACGAACACGAGTCGCGGAACGAACGACGCGAAGAAAAGAACCCACAGGACCCCGGGCTCGGTCAACCACCTCGGCAGGGGTTTGTCATAGAACGCGGCCACGTAAGCCGCACCCTAGCAAGCCGTCGGCAACGGAACAGGCCCCTGGCGATCACTTCACGGGCACTACCGAGACTCGCGCCCAGGGACTTCGTCGATTACGACTGGGTTTCGTGGGGGCGCGTCGGGCGTCCCGGTCGGAGGGGCCTCGGGGGATGAACCTTCGTCCCCGAACCCCTCCTCAGGAAACCCAGGCGCAGTCCAGTCGATCCCGTCATCCTCGACGGTTGACGCTGACGCTGGCGCAGGCGCTGACATAGGCGCTGACGCTGGCACTGTCCTCTTCTTAGCCGACTTCCTGCGCTTCTTCTTCGGCTTGGCCTTCGGCTCCGCCTCCGCTTCCGGAATCACGAGTAGGGGCTCCTGGGGTTGGTCGGTCCCTACGTCGGCGACCGGCTCCTCTACCGTTGGCTCTTCGACGACCACGGTCTCGGGCGCCACCGCCGGCTCCGTAGCCGTCGCCCGCTGTGCGCGCTGAACCCACCATGTTCCAGCAACTGCGCCAACCAGCACGACCGCCAGAGCACCGAGAGAAGCCCATAACCATCTCTGTCGTCGTCGCGAACCACCCACTTTCGCGGTCTCGAACGACGACGTCCCAAACGGTTTCGGCGCAGAAGAAAGGAGCGCTTCCTCTTCCGGATTGCGATCTAGCGTCAGCGCAAGCGTGTCGGCCATCCCGGGCAAACTGCTCGCCCCCAGAAGATCGGCTAGAAAAGAACCAGGCGCCGCGAGCTCATCGCCCCACACCGTGCCGAGCAACAAGGCGCGTGCGTCGGTCAACAGCCCAGCGTCGACCGCCGCCTCAGCCAGCGTATCGACGAACTCGGAGAGAGTCTGGAACCGCGCCTCCGGGTCCTTGGCCAACGCGTGCATGATCACTTGGGCGACGCCGCCGGGAACGTCCTCGCCACTCCCCTTCGTGTGCATCGGCGGGGGCTCCTCGTGCACATGCTGCATCAAGACCGCGCCGGCCGTCTTGCCCTCGAAGGGAAGCTCCCCTGTCAGCAACTGGTAGGTCAGGACCCCGATCGAATAGATGTCGCTTCGGCCATCGGTCGGGTCACCGGTAGCGGCCTCGGGCGAGATGTAAGCCGCTGTGCCAAACACGCGACCGCTTTGAGAGTCGGTACTCACGGTCTCCGTATCGAGCGCCCTCGAGATCCCGAAGTCGACCAGCTTGACGAAATCTTCGTCGGTGCCTCGACGAACTAGGTAGACGTTCTCCGGCTTGATGTCTCGATGCACGATGCCCTTCGCGTGAACCGCACCGAGTCCTGCGCAAAGCTTCATGACTATCACCAACGCACGCTCCACCGACGGAACCCCCTGTTCATCGAGCTCGTCCGCTAGAGAACGCCCCTCGAGAAGCTCCATGACGATGTAGATCCGACCGTCGCTCAATCGTCCAGACAAGAAAACCTGGACCAGATTCGGGTGGTCGAGCGAAGTCGCAAGCCGGGCTTCGCGCTCGAACCGACGAACGGCGTTTTCGTCTCGCGCGAGCTCGATCCTCAGCACCTTCACCGCCACGTCCCGCCCCACGGTCATTTGTCGCGCGCGATAGACCGTGCCCATCCCACCGGTCCCGATCAGTGCGTCGATCCGAAACTGTTCGAGCAAAACGGTGCCGATCAACGGGTCAGGGACCTCGTCATCGGTGATCAGGAGGGTCCCGTCGTGGGGGCAGTAGTCGGCCTGACTTCCGAATTTGGAATCGCACCGAAGGCAGATCTTCCGCATGTCGGTCAACGTCCTCGAACGCAAAAACGGGTTAGCACTCGGTGGCATAGCGCACAATTCAGGTCTCTGACGTGCGGTTTGGCTCGGCGATTCACATTTGCTTATCCTTTTAGAGGTCGTGGGGGCCGAGGATGAAGCGGAGCGGCGTGGAAGACCTCGACGCCCCGTGTTCGAAGGCCAATACTCACCAAACCTTATGAGGGGTCTTCCATGCGGATAGTGGGCGGCCGACTCTCAGGCCGCCGATTCGGCGCGCCAGGCGGAATAAGAACGCGACCGACTTCGGATCGTGTGCGGGAGGCCCTCGGGTCGGCGCTTCAATCGCGGCAAGCGTTCGATGGAGCGCATGTGCTGGACCTCTTCGCCGGCACGGGTGCGCTGAGTTTCGAGGCGCTTTCTCGTGGCGCTGCGGAGGCCGTGTTGGTCGACCGCGACCCGCAGGCCATCGAAGAGATCCAAAGGAGCGCACGTACGCTCGGGGTCGAAGATCAGACACGCGCGCTCAAGATCGACCTCGGCGGCAACCCTGCAGCCGTGGTCAGCAAGGTTCCGGCTCCCCCGAAAGGCTTCGATCTCGTTTTTGCCGACGCTCCCTACGCGGAAATCGAGTCCGTCCCGCCACTACTGGAGGCCTTCGTCGCGGCAAACAAGCTCGCCTGGGGCGCCTGGGTGGTCGTCGAGCACCCCGCGTCTCACGGGTGGGTGTGGTCGAGGGGGCTCGCATCGGACTCGGACTACCGCTATGGTCAGACTCGCATCAGTCTCGGTGTCTACGAGGAGAAGTGCACGCAGTGAGAGGCATCGCAGTTTATCCTGGGTCCTTCGACCCGATCACGAAAGGTCACACCGCCATCCTGGAAAGCGGGCTGGTGGTGTTCGAAAAGATCATCGTAGCCGTCCTCAGTAACGAGTCGAAGGAACCCTTGTTCAGCGTGGCCGAACGAATGGAGCTGATCCGCGAGTCGGTCGCCGACATGGGCGCCAACCCGGACCGCATCGAGGTCGACAACTTCGAGGGCTTGTTGGTTAGCTACGCTAAGAGCCGTGACGCGCGGGTGATCCTCCGCGGCCTCCGCGCAGTGGCCGACTTCGAGTACGAGCTCCAGATGGCAAACATGAACCGTCACCTCAGCCCCGAAGTCGAGACGGTGTTCATCATGGCGAACGACGCTTATTTCTATGTAGCGTCGAATCTCGTCAAAGAGGTTGCCAGGCTCGGGGGCGACGTGTCGGGCTTGGTACCAGCCCCAGTCCTGCCGAAGCTCCTCGCCAAGTTCGACCAATAAATCGGTTGGCTTACGAGCCCGCCTCCGATCAGCCGTCGCACCTCGGGTAGCGCGGAGAGCGCCACTTTGCCGAGCTGAAGCTCGGCGAGGCTCGCGCGCCGGCAGGCCACTGCATCGCGAACCCGAAGCCAACTGCCCAGATACACGGCGTCACGTGCCACACCCCCGCCACGGCACGACCGCTCGCAAAGGGTCACAGCCTCGGACGGCGAGAAGCCGTGCTCGAGAACGAGTGTCCTGGCCGCATCTCCGAACGACACCCCCGCATGCATTGCGTGCGTGGCCAGCAAACGGCCAGCCAGCGTCCTTCGTCGCGAACCATCCAGCAGGCCGGCGAGCTCTTCTAGATAGATCGACACGCCCTCCTGGTCGCCGTACGAACGCGCAGTCCCGATCGCGAGCACCCCAAGCAACTGGGTGCGTCCGTTGAACGCGGACACCAAGTGGCCAAAAACTTCATGAACGGCCAACCGCCGTGCCTCGCGAGCGCCGAAGGTCCGGTCAGCGATGAAGACGGTGCGCTCGCCGACCGCCGCGTTGGCGATCAAGCCTGAGTCGACGCGAACGGTGATGTGAAGACCGACCTGCTTGGCATACGAGAGCATGAGGTCGCGAAGATCGTCGCCATCGGCCGAAGCGGCGGGGATCGTCTTAGGCTCGTGGTCGGCCTCGGTCTGGGACAGGATGTCGTGAGCCGCGTCGAGCACCGTGGTCGGGTCATCGTCGAATACCCGCTCGCCCCCTGTCCCGAAGAGCCTCGCTGCCATCGGTCGAACGCGTTTGCTTTGTCCGAGCGACTCCAGGAGCAAGAGCTCGGTCTCGAGCTCTTCGAGGCGAGGTAGATATAGCGCAGGCGCCACCGAGCGTTCGGCCAGATGCCGGGCGCGATCGAGGTCGCGCCACACGCTCGTTTCGACGGGCACCGGCCGCCAGTCCCAACGGGGCTTGGCGTATTGACCACGGGCGACAGCGGCAGCCAGTCGATCGCGCTCTGCCGGATCACTGTGGGTGGTTGCACCGATCAGCAGCCGGGCCTTTCCATGAAGGCGCTGCAGCGCGACGTCGAGCTCGGCCTGCAGCCGGAGCTGCGCTCGACTAGACCGGGGCTCCGCCCGATCATAGAAGTTGCGTCGCGCGCTCTGCCAGCTCACTTCGTTCACCCTTCACCAGTGTAACGTGCGCGCCGATATCTTCACCCTGAAAGCGCTGCGCAACGACCGTCAGACCATTGCTGGCCGCGTCGACGTAGGGATTGTCGATTTGGTGGGGATCGCCCGTAAGCACGATCTTCGTGTCCGCGCCACACCGGGTGATGACCGTTTTCACCTGGTGGGGGGTGAGATTCTGAGCTTCGTCGACGACCAAGAACTGATTCGGGAGAGAACGACCACGAATGTAGGTGAGGGCCTCGATCTGAATGACCCCCGAGGCCAACAGCTCTTCGTAGTTGCGGTGCTCGGACATCCGCCCGCGATCGCTACTGAAGATGTACTCGAGGTTGTCGAAGATCGGCTGCATCCAGGGATTGAGTTTTTCTTCGATGGTGCCGGGTAAGTATCCGACGTCGCGACCCAGCGGAAAGATCGGTCTGGACACCAACATGCGGCCGTAGGTCCCGTCTTGCACGACCGACTGAAGGGCCGCGGCGATCGCAAGCAAGGTCTTCCCGGTGCCGGCCTTGCCGACGAGCGTCACCAAATGCACATCCGACGTAAGAAGCATGTCGAGCGCGAAGTACTGTTCCAGGTTGCGCGGCCGCACGCCCCATACACCCTCTCGACCCACACGCAACGGCACCACCATCCCGCTTTTGGGATCGTAGCGACCGAGCGCGGTGTGCCGTGGACGCTCGTGTTCTCGCAACACGATGCCGGCGTGAGGGTAGAGCTTGGCATCGAGCGTATTGCTATCGACCGGTTCGCGCCTCGCCAGACGGTCGACGACGTCGGCGTCGACATCGATCGTGCAGACACCGGAGTAGAGCTCGTCGATCGAAATCCTGCCTCCTTCGTACGTCTCGGCACGCAACCCGAGCGCGTCAGCGCGGATGCGGAGATTGGTATCCATCGTGACGAAGATCAGTGGCTTGTCGGGCTCATCATCGCGGAGCTGCAGGGCCATTTGGAGGATGGCACGGTCCATTTCCCCTGGGCCGTGGCCGCGTCGTGGCATCGACTCAGCTGGGACCGCTACTCGAAGCTCACCGCCGGTACTTTTGAGCGGAACGCCCTGATCGAGGGTACGGCCGTTTTGATTGCGAAGGTCGTCGAGGATGCGCGCAACGTGCCGGGCGTTTTGCCCGAGCTCGCTTAGTTCTTTCTTGAACTGATCGACTTCTTCGATGACGAAGATCGGAAGGACGACCGCATTGTCCTCGAATTTGTAGACAGCTAACGGGTCGTGAAGCACCACATTGGTGTCCAAGACATAGGTCTTCTTCACTTCGAGTCGACGGTACCACGCTTTGGCACCTCGCGTACCGAGAAACGAAAACCGGCTATAGTCGGCGCGACGAGTGATGGAGGAGCTGAGTTACCAAGGCCTGGCGATCCTTGCGGCGGCCGGAATGCTTGCGACTGTGATCAACGTCATGGCCGGAGGCGGTGGTATGATCGTCTTACCCGCACTGATCGCCCTCGGACTTCCAGCCGACGTCGCAAACGGAACGTACCGCCTGGGCGTCGTCACACAAAGCATCGCAGGATCGACTGCGCTACATCGCCAAGGCAAGCTCGACACGTCGCAGCTGGGCCCAATCATGTTCCCGACCGTTCTCGGGGCTGCGATTGGCGCGCTCATTGCTACACGGATCCCGCGCGAGCTCCTGAAGCCGATCATGCTGGTCACGATGATCATCATGGCGAGCCTGATCGCATTTCGGAAGCAAACCCTGATCGCTCCCGAAGGTCCACCGCTCGCGCCGAGGCAAGCACCCCGTGCATACGTGGGGCTCTTCTTAGCAGGACTCTACGGTGGCTTTATCCAGGCCGGCGTAGGCTTTGTGCTGCTCAGCGTGTTGGTCGGAACCCTGCGTCACGATCTCATAGGCGCCAACGCGATCAAGCTCGTCGCCACCCTGGCATTCGGGAGTGTCGCGCTTGGGATCTTCGTGTGGGCTGGACAGGTAGCCTGGACGCCTGCGATCGTGCTCGCCATCGCATCGATCGTGGGCGCACGGCTCGGTGTCAAGATGATGCTGAGAGTGCCTGTCGCGGCGCTTCGCTGGCTCGTGTTCATATGTGTGGTCGCCACCTGTATCGCGGCATGGCTTCGGTGAGTTTCATCACACTGAACAGAAAGCTTACAAGGATCCACGTTAGTGATACTCTGATAGCTAAGGAGGATCGCCCATGGGGGAAATGGTCAAGCAGATTGCTGCCCTGCAAGACTACGAACGATACCAAGATCTCCACTGGGAGGGATCGTTCGAAGACTACCTTCAAATCGTAAGAGAGCGCCCGCAGGTGACGCGCAATGCGTTTCAACGGCTCTACGACATGGTCGTCTCTTACGGCGAAGAAGAGTACATCGACAACAAGAAGAAACTGATTCGCTATCCGTTCTTCAAAGATCCCATCGAGAACGGAAAAGATGCGATCTACGGGCTCGACATTCCGCTCATGCGTTTAGTGCACGTGCTTCATGCCGCCGCACAAAGCTACGGGCCCGAGAAGCGAATCATCCTTCTGCACGGTCCAGTGGGCTCTTCGAAGAGCACGATCGCGCGATTGTTGAAGAGGGGCTTGGAGCGCTACTCGAGGACACTCGAGGGTGCGCTGTACACGTACGCATGGACCAATCTCGAGGAGACGGGTCTCGCAGGCGGCGACGACACGTTCGCATGTCCGATGCACGACGAGCCACTGCGCTTGATTCCTGCCGAGTGGCGTGACCAAGCGGTTCTAGAGCTTCGTCTAGGCGACGATCGCTGCCGAGTAGACGTGCGTGGCGAGCTCAACCCCGCTTGCCGCTTCATCTTCCGCAACCTCCTCGAACGCTACGACGGCGACTGGTCGAAGGTGATGAGCAACCACGTCGAGGTGAAGCGCCTCGTCATGAGCGAGCAAGACCGCGTCGGCATCGGCACCTTCCAACCCAAAGACGAGAAGAACCAAGACTCGACCGAGCTCACTGGCGACATCAACTACCGGAAGATCGCCGAGTACGGCTCGGACTCCGACCCGCGGGCGTTCAACTTCGACGGGGAGTTCAATATCGCCAACCGGGGGATCGTGGAGTTCGTCGAGGTGCTGAAACTGGACGTGGCGTTCTTGTACGACCTCCTCGGGGCCACCCAAGAACACAAAATCAAGCCGAAAAAGTTCGCTCAGACCGATATCGACGAGGTGATCATCGGTCACACGAACGAGGCCGAGTACAAGAAGCTGATCAACAACGAGTTCATGGAGGCGCTCCGCGACCGCACCATCAAGATCGACATCCCGTACATCACCAAGATGAACGAGGAGATCAAGATCTATCAAAAGGACTTCAGTGCGGACCGGTTGCGAGGTAAGCACGTCGCTCCGCACACTCTTGAGGTAGCCGCGATGTGGGCGGTGTTGACGCGGCTCGAAGAGCCGAAAAAGCACCAACTCGCGCTCTTGCAAAAATTGAAGCTCTATGACGGCAAGATCCTGCCTGGCTACACCCAGGACAACGTGAAGGAGCTTCGCAAGGAGGCGAATCGTGAAGGCCTCGAAGGCATGTCACCACGCTACGTACAGGACAAGATCAGTAACTCGCTCGTGCGCGAGGGGAACGAGGGGTACATCAATCCGTTCATGGTCCTGAACGAGCTCGAAAAAGGGCTGAGCGCATCACTTACGGTCAGCGACGATCAACGCAAGCAATACGGCGAGCTGATCAGCGTCGTGAAGGCCGAATACGACGAGATCGTGAAGAACGAAGTGCAGCGAGCGATCAGCGCCGACGAAGAGGCGATCGGCCGACTCTCCGCGAACTACATCGACAACATCCGCGCGTACCTGATGAAACAGAAGGTGAAGAACAAGTACACCGGCAAGGATGAAGAGCCAGATGAGCGCTTGATGCGGTCGATCGAAGAGAAGATCGACATCAGTGACGCGCGTAAAGACGATTTCCGGCGCGAGATCATGAACTTCATCGGCCACCTAGCGCTCGAAGGGAAGAAGTTCACGTACGAGACGAACGACCGCCTGCGTCGCGCGCTCGAAATGAAGCTCTTCGAGGACCAGAAAGACTCGATCAAGCTTTCGAGCTTCGTGTCGAACGTCATCGACAAAGAGACACAAGACAGAATCGACATCATCAAGAACCGGCTGATCAAGTACTATGGCTACAATGAAGCGTCCGCCACGGACGTGCTCGCCTACGTGGCCAGCATCTTCGCGAGGGGCGACGTAAAGGAGTAAGGATTGTCTCTGCGAATCGACCAGGATCACTCCCGGTTCCGCAACATCGTTCGTGGGAGGATTCGGAAGAATCTTCGCAAGTACATCTCGAGGGGTGAGCTGCTCGGCCGGCAGGGCAAAGACTTGGTGTCGATCCCGATCCCGCACATCGACATCCCAAAACTTCGCTTTGGCGACAAGCAACAAGGAGGGGTCGCCCAAGGGCGACGGCGATCCCGGCGATCCGTTATCGGCCAGCCCACAGGACGGCGATGGAGAGGGAAAAGCGGGCGACCAGGTGGGCGATCACGCGCTCGAAGTCGAGCTCACCCTCGATGAGCTCGCAGACATCCTGGGCGAAGAGCTCGAGCTCCCGAACATCGAGAACAAGGGTAAGAGCGCGATCGTCGACAAGAAGGACCGCTACGTAGGTGTCCGTAACGTCGGCCCAAACTCGCTTCGACACTTCAGGCGCACGTTCCGAACCGCGCTTCGACGACAGATTGCACTCGGGACGTACGACCCTAAGCGGCCGGTGATCATCCCGACCCGGGACGACATGCGATACAAGTCGTGGAAGACCGAAGAAGAGCCGATCGCCAACGCCGTGATCCTCTACATGATGGACGTGTCGGGCTCGATGGGCGACGAGCAAAAAGAGATCGTGCGCATCGAATCGTTCTGGATCGACACCTGGTTGCGTCGCCAGTACAAGGGAATCGAAACACGCTTCATCATCCACGACGCTGCGGCACGCGAAGTCGATCGCGATACGTTCTTCCGAACGCGTGAGTCAGGCGGGACGATGATCTCATCTGCGTATCGTCTGGCAGCCGATATCATCGAGCGGGACTATCCGGCGTCACAATGGAACATCTATCCATTCCACTTTTCGGATGGAGACAACTGGAGTGTCGACGACACTCTTCTATGCGTCGACATTCTGAAGAAGCTCCTGTTGCCGGTCGCGAATGTGTTTTGCTACGGCCAGGTCGACAGCCCCTACGGGTCAGGCCAGTTCATCAAGGATCTGAAAGAACACTTTTCCGACGAAGACCAGTTGATCACGAGCGAAATCAACGACCGCGACGCCATCGTGGAGTCGATCCGCGAGTTCTTGGGGAAAGGTAGATAGCGAGTGGCCCAGTTCGCCCTGAAAACGGCGCTTCCGAACCACCTTCGCGAAGAGCAATTCCGGATCGAGGAGTTCGCGCGGAACGTAGGCTTGGACTTCTTCCCAACGATCTTCGAAGTCCTCAGCTACGACCAGATGAACGAAGTCGCTGCATACGGCGGCTTCCCTACCCGCTACCCGCATTGGCGCTGGGGCATGGAGTACGAAAGGCTCAGCAAGAGCCACGAGTACGGCCTGTCGAAGATCTACGAGCTGGTGATCAACACCAACCCTGCGATCGCGTACTTGCTCGAAGGCAATGGTTTGATCGACCAAAAGCTCGTGATGGCACACGTCTATGCGCACGTCGACTTTTTTAAGAACAACTTCTGCTTCCGTATGACGAGTCAAGGGCGCGATCCGAAAAACGCATCTGACGTGCGAAAGTGGATCGACACTCTGGCCAACCATGGGGCAATCGTCCGGAAGTGGGCGAACCGCATCGGGCTCGAAACCGTCGAGCAGTTCATCGACGCGTGCCTGAGCCTCGAAAACCTCATCGATCCCCAAAAGCCGTTCATGCCGAGGCAGACGGCACCGAGCACGTCCGAAGAAGACGAGCCCGAAGAGACACCCGAGGTGCCACTCCTGCGCGTGGATCGGGATTACATGGAATCGTTCATCAATCCCGAAGAGTTCGTCGAGTCACAGAAGCGGAAGCTCGCAGAAGAGCAGGAAAAGGCGAAGCGCTTTCCGAGCGCCCCGGACCGCGACGTCTTGGGATTCCTGCTCGAACAGGCACCGCTGCAGCGGTGGGAACGTGAATGCCTCGCGGTGATTCGTGCCGAGGCCTACTATTTCTTTCCGCAGATGCAGACGAAGATCATGAACGAAGGCTGGGCCAGCTACTGGCACTCCCGCCTCATGACCGAAAACATCTGCGATGCGAGCGACATCATCGACTATGCAGACCGCTGTGCGAGCGTCCTCGCCACGACGCCGGGCCAGTTGAACCCGTACAAGCTCGGAATCGAGCTTTTCCGCCACATCGAAGACCGATGGAACAGGGGGCAGTTCGGCAAAGAATGGGACGATTGCAGCGAATTCGAGGTCCGGCGTCATTGGGATCGACGCACGGGTCTCGGGCGGGAGAAGATTTTCGAAGTACGTGCGCTCTACAACGACGTGACGTTCATCGACGAGTACCTGACCGAAGACTTCGTCGCCGATCAGAAGCTCTATTCCTTCGGGTACAATCAGCGGAACGATCGCTGGGAGATTGAGAGTCGACAGTTCCAAGAGGTGAAGGGGCAGCTGCTCACCTCCCTCACCAACGCGGGCAACCCGATCATTTCGGTGGTCGACGCGAATCACGGAAACCGTTCGGAGCTTCTGCTTCAACACACACACCAAGGCGCGGATCTGCGCCTGGACTGGGCAAACGAAGTCTGCAAGGCGCTATCCCGCGTTTGGACGCGACCCGTTGAGATTCACACCGTCGTGGACGACCAGCCGACCGCTCTTCGCTTCGATGGCACAGACTACTCGCAGAAGCCGCTTTAGAAGCCAGCTTAGAAGCCGGTGCAGCGAGCGAAGCGGATCTTAGCCGGCCCACCGTCTCGGCCGCCGACGTCGAAGGAATTGCCCGTGGTGCCGCTCAGGAGTGCTTCGCACTCGACATCGAAGCTGATATCGGCGCCGTCGGCGTCACCCAAGATGACGTTGGAGATCTGGCAAGGCTGATCCATCGAAGGTGGCTCCGGACCGCAAGTACCGAGGCTGCCCCCGTAGGAGAGCCCATCTTCGATGATCGTGATTTCACAAGAGCCCGTAACCATGGAGCCGTCCGGATCGACCCTGGCGCCTCGAAGCTCAAAGGCAAACTGATCGCCAACCGATGCAACCAAGGTGAGGATCAGTCCGCCGTCCGACATCTGGGTCGCCTCGCAAATGACGATAACTGGAGTCTCGCCGTCGCATGAAACCTCGCCGTTGACGCCGAGGATATCGCGCAGCCCTGCATTGCCGAGGCACGTGCTCTGCGCGAGGGCGCCACAGGTGGCCGGGGCAGCTGGACAGGTGAGGTTATAAGACGCGTCAGTCGCGACCGGCCCCTCGCCTGCACAGGAAATCCCGAGGAGCGGCAGCATCACAACGATCAGACGGCTGATTTGTCTTCGAAACCCCACGTGATCAGCGTAGCGAAGCCTTGAAAGTACGGCAACTTACGGAGCTGCTGAATATCCGATTCGGTAGGAAACAAGCCTGACCATAGGTGAGATTCTTGCTGCGGCGGCGCCGAGCATGCGCCAGAATCGGCCGCAATGCGGTTGGCGACTCTCATCGGACCAGACCTCCAGGATGCGATCGCGCGCGGTCCCGCGGCCGTTCGTGAGGCGGTCTCCGAGTTCCATCCAGAGGATATCGCCGAGCTCCTCGAAGATCTGTCTGCCCGAGAAGCGGTCGCACTGGTGCGCGCGCTCCCGGCAGAGGCTGCTGCAGACGTCGTCGAACGACTCAGCCCGCATCGCCAGGTGTTGGTCTTCAACGCGATCGACACGGCGCGAGCGGTCGAGCTGCTCGGCAAGATGGATCCGGACGACCGCGTCGATCTGCTGCAAGAGCTCGACGAGGCAGACGCACGGGCACTCCTAGCCGCGCTAGCCCGCGAAGAACCCGAAGCCGCCGAAGAGGTTCGAGAGCTCGACCGCTACGAGCCCGAGACTGCCGGCGGCATCATGACGAACGAGTTCGTTTCCCTGCCGCCCGAAACCAAGGTGTGGGAAGCGATGGAAGCGGCACGCCGCGTCGGGCGCAAAGATGAAGCGGAGATCCTCTACTACATCTACGTTTGCGGCCCGAACGGAGAGCTGCTGGGGGTCGTTTCGCTTCGTGACTTGATCCTGAGTGAGCCCGGCGAGGCTCTTTCGGAGATCATGACGGAAAACGTGTTCTTCGTATCGCCGTCCGACGATCAGGAACAGGTGGCACACGAAATCGCGCGTTACGACTTGGCGGCCCTCCCTGTCCTCGGTGACATGTCGCGCATGCTCGGAGTGGTCACGGTCGATGACGTCGTCGACGTCGTCATCGAAGAGGCCACCGAAGACGCCCAAATGATGGGTGGCGTAGTTCCGCTCGAAGACTCGTACTTTCAGACCGGTTGGGGCGAGTTCGTGTGGAAGCGCGGGTCGTGGCTCGTGGTGCTCTTCGTCGCGCAGCTCTTGACCGCTACCGTGATTCGCCAGAACCAGGACATCCTGCACGCGACACTCGAGCTCGTCGTGTTCATCCCCCTGATCATCGCGTCAGGTGGAAACGCCGGCTCCCAGTCGTCGACCCTGATCATCCGGGCGATGGCGCTCGGGGAGCTCAAGCCGGGGGATTGGGCGCGGGTGCTGTCGCGTGAGCTTTTGATCGGGCTTTCGCTGGGGATCGCTCTTGGCTTGATGGGGTTCGCGCGAGGGTGGCTCGCTGGCGAGACTGTGCCGGCGGCGAACATCGCCACAGCCGTCGGGCTGAGTATCCTGGCAATCGTCACGATGAGCACGATCATCGGCTCCCTGCTTCCCTTTCTCATCAAGCGCGTCGGCCTGGACCCGGCCGTATCGTCGACGCCGCTCATCGCATCGGTCGTCGATGTCCTTGGGCTGATCGTGTATTTCGCCGTCGCCAATGTGATTCTCAGTCTGGTGTTGGTCGGCTAGGCCGGTCGATCTCCCAGTGGCATTCGTGCTATGCTGCGCCGTCTCGTAACGGGAGCTGACATGGGGAAATTCTCAATCGACTACTCGCAAGACATCGACACCGTGTACCGGTTCATGACGGACCCAGACGCAATCAAGAAGCGCAGCGAGGCGCTCGGAGAAAAGAACATCCGCGTCCAGGTCGACGAAGGTGGGGGAACCAAGACGATCACTGCCACCCGAGACGTCGAAAGCGACCTACCCGGATTCGCCAAGAGGCTCTTCAACTCGACCAACACGATCATCGAACGATTAGAGTGGCGGGATACGGGTGAGAAGAAGACCTGCAAGAGTCACATCGACGTCGTCAAGACGCCCGGTAAGATCGACTCCAACATCACCATCTCCCCGAACGGGAGCGGCTGCACCTACGACATCGAGTTCGAGGTCAGCGTAAAAGTGCCTCTCATTCGGAAGAAGCTCGAAGAGTTCGTCGCCAAGACGACCCTCGAGGGCATCCGCGAGCAGCACGAATACAACCAGCGAGAGCTCAACGCGGCGCACGGCAACTAGCCGGCGAAGACGGCCCGATCTTGCGCCCACGCCCGCAGGGCGTCGATGCGCTCGGCCATCGTGACGGAGAGAGGCTTGGTCAGCTCTATCTCCTCGGCAATTGTTTCGGTGGTCAGGTCTTCTTCGCGGGAAAACGCCGTGTATAGCGCGGAGACGATGGCCTGCTCGATCTCCGCGCCGCTGAAGCCGTCTGTGAGGTCCACCAAACGTACCAAGTCGAATTTCGACGGGTCGCGTTTTCGGCGCTCGAGATGGATCTCGAGAATCCGTCGCCGGGCATCGCCTTCTGGTAGGTCAACGAAAAATATCTCGTCGAATCGACCCTTACGCAGAAGCTCGGGCGGAAGCTTCGAAATGTCGTTCGCCGTGGCGACGACGAAGACATTCTCCTTCTTGTCCTGAAGCCACCCGAGAAATGTGCCGAAGATCCGCTGTCCCGGACCGCCGTCCGCATCTTCTTGCGAAAACGATTTTTCGATTTCATCGATCCACAACACGACAGGCGCCATCGCCTCGGCAACCCGGATGGCCCGCTTGAGGTTTTTTTCGCTCTCGCCGACGTAGCGGTTGTACAGATTCGATGGGTCGAGCCGAATCAACGGGAGCTTCCACTCCGCGGCAACCGCTTTGGCACAGAGACTCTTTCCGCATCCCTGCACCCCGATTAGCAACAACCCCTTGGGGGGGGTAAGCCCAAACTCTTCTGCACGGCCCGGATCTTCGAAGGCAGCCTGCCTTTTGCGCAGCCATCCCTTGAGCTCGCCGAGACCCGCAACGTCCCCCATCTGAAGATCGGTTGGGAAGTATTCGAGCACACCCGATCGCTCGATGATCTGGCGCTTCGCCTCTAGGATCCGATCGATGTCGTGACGGCCCAGAACCCCGTCTTCGATCACAGCCTGCGTGATGATCTTTTGGATCTCGAAGAACGTTAGCCCGTGGAGCGCCGCCAAGAGCTTGGACACATCGACACTGGAGAGCTCCACCTTCACCCGAACCCGCTGCGCCAGGTCTTGGAGGACCGCCTTCACGAAGGCGTGATAGTCCTGCGGCGTCGGCACCTCGAGGTCGAGCGGCGTAAAGAGGTGCTTCAGCTCGGGAGGCATGTCGATGCCGTGCCCCGACAACACGATCGCGCCGCGATGCCGGAGGTACTTGTTATGGATGCTCTTGAGTTGCGCGATAACCGGCGGCTCGTGCAGGTACGATCCGAGGCCGCGCAGGTGAAAGATCGCTTCGATGTCCGAACGCTCGATGAAAGCGAGCGCTTTTTGAGGCGGGCCGCTTTCTGGAGTCTTACCCGGCTCAGGAAGCTCGCGGCAAAGCCCGGTCACCTGTGTCCAGGAGAAGAGCGGTAGATCGAGGTGCTCGGCCGTATGCTGCAAGAGCAGGTGAACACGGTCCTCCTCGACGGTATCGACGAGGAGAAGAGGATGGTGAGAGCGGACGAGAATCTCGAGCTCGCGCAGCTGATCCGCTGACGGTGTCACCCCCTTCAACACCATCTTCAAATCATACCCTTTTTTTTGTTGCGTTGACAGCCGGGGCGTCGAATCTACACTCGGCCGCATGGAAGCTTTAGGGGATAAACTAGTCGACAAGCGCATCATCGAGCGGAACATCGAGAAGGGCTTGATCTCGAAAGAGCAATTCGAGCAGCACCTGGCCGAGCTGGCCGACAAAGAAGGGGCTTGCGAGCGCGTCGAGATCGACCCGAACGAGTCGACCGACGAACCGCACCCAGAGCAACCAGAGTAGCCGGGAGTGACATCATGGGTCAGGACGACACGAAGGCGCCGGACATCGACTTCAACACCCTGGTTTTGTCCCTGAGCACCTCGGCGTTGATGCATCTCGGAAAGCTCCCCGATGCTGAGAACGCCACCGTGAACCTCGCCCACGCCAAGCAATCGATCGACTGCATTGCGCTGCTCGAAGAAAAGACCCGGGGCAACCTCACAGGTGAGGAGGAGCGCCTGATCACCGAGATCCTTTACGACCTACGCCTTCGGTTCGTCGCGGTAACCCAAAGCTCAGACAAAGAGGCTTGAAGAACGGCACTTTTCGCCTGCACGGGGCCTAAGAACAGTCGGATACTCTCGCCACCCAAGCTCGGGTATGCTTGGCCGATGAGCGCCAACACCACTACCCACTATCGTACCTGCAACCTCTGCGAGGCGATGTGCGGCCTCGAGATCGAAGTCGACGGCGACGAAGTGACGTCGATCCGCGGCGACGAGCGTGATGTGTTCAGCCATGGACACATCTGCCCGAAGGCGACCGCCCTCAAAGACGTCTACGACGACCCCGACCGGCTGAAGCAACCCGTCCGCAGGGTCGGCGACCGTTGGGAGCCCATGTCGTGGGACGACGCGTTCGACGAGGTGACGAATCGACTGCACGACATCCAGGAGAAGCACGGCCGCAACGCAGTTGGACTCTATTTTGGGAATCCAAACGCACACAACTTCGGCACCCTCGTGTATGGCCCCGCATTCTTCCGGGCACTCGGGACGAAGAATCGATTCTCGGCGAGCTCGTGCGACCAGTGGCCGCTGATGCTGGCTTCGTACTTCATGTACGGCCACCAACTCCGCTTTCCCCTGCCAGACGTCGATCGCACCGACTACATGATGCTCATCGGCGCAAACCCAGTCGCTTCGAATGGCAGCCTCATGTCCGCACCCGGCATCAAGAAGCGGCTCGAGGCGATTCGGAAGCGAGGCGGCAAGGTGATCGTCGTCGACCCGAGGCGTTCCGAGACGGCACGCATTGCCGACGAGCACGTGTTCATCAAGCCCGGCACGGACGCACTCTTCCTGTTGGGCCTTCTGCACGAAGTGACCGCCGCGGGCGTGGACCTCGGGAGGCTTGCCGAACACACCAAGAATGTCGATCGCATGGTCGAGATCGCCAAGTCGTACCCACCCGAGCAGACCGCCGTAGTGACCGGCGTTCCCGCCGACACGGTCAAGCGGCTCGCACGTGAGTTTCGGAAGGCCCCGAAGGCCGTTGCATACGGGCGTGTGGGTGCTTGCACGCAAGAGTTTGGCGGACAGTGCATGTGGCTGATCAACGCCCTCAACGCGTTGACGGGTAATCTAGACGAGCCGGGCGGTTCGATGTTCGCCACCCCTGCCGTCGACACCCTCAAAAAGATCGGCGGTTTCGGGATTGGACGCGGGTCCTATGGCCGCTGGAAGAGCCGCGTGCGTGGGCTTCCGGAGTTCGGTGGTGAGCTTCCAGCGTCCGTGATGGCCGAGGAAATACTGACCGAGGGTGAAGGTCGCATGCGCGCGATGGTCATCCTCGCAGGGCAACCCGATCCTCTCCACGCCCAATGGAGGCCAGCTCGATCGAGCGTTCGAGTCACTCGACTTCGTGCTCGCGATCGACTTCTTCATCAACGAAACGAGTCGCCACGCCGACATCATCCTCCCGCCGGTGTCTCCTATTCAGCGAAGCCACTACCACCTCGCGCTCCATCTCGCCGCTGTCCGCAACACCGCGAACTACTCCCCTCCGTTGTTCAAGCGCAAGAAGGGCGAGCTCGACGACTGGCAGATCTTGAGCGAGCTGAACTGTCGACTCGCGGCGCGGCGCCACGGAAAGCTCAGCAAGGAATACCTGGCCGCGCTCGCGATGCAAAAGGCCGGCCCCGAACGCGTGCTCGACCTCGGACTGCGCCTAGGCCCGTACGGGCAGCGCCTCAAACCGATCGGTCCCGGCATCTCGCTCGCCAAGCTGAAGAAGAAGCCGCACGGCATCGACTTCGGCCCGATGCAGCCTAGCCTGCCGGAAGGGCTCCCTGAAGAGCACGGTCCAATCGACCTGGCACCCGATCTCTTCGTGGAGGACCTCGACAGACTGCACGCTCGGTTTACCGCGGAGATGTCGGGGAGGCACAGGCGACGAGTTTCTTCTCATTGGACGGCGGCACTTGCGAAGTAACAACTCGTGGATGCACAACACCGAGCGCCTCATGAGAGGCAAGCCGCGATGCACTCTGATGATGAACCCAAGCGACGCGGAGAAGCTGGGGGTGAAGTCGGGTGCCATGGTTACGGTGACTTCTAGGGTTGGGCAGGTGACCGCACCCGCAGAGGTGACCGATGACATGATGGCGGGAGTCGTGAGCCTGCCTCACGGCTTTGGCCACGACCGGGACGGCGTCCAACTCAGGGTCGCTACCAACTCACCCGGGCGTGAGTCTCAACGATCTGACCGACGACCAATCGATCGATGTGTTGAGTGGCAACGCAGCATTCAGCGGCGTCCCCGTCACGGTGGCGGCTGTAGAAGCCGTGGTCGCCGTAACCGCCGCAGCAACTGAGGGCTAGCAGTCCAGGACTAGCGGCGCTCAACTGCGGTGGCCTCACGCGAACCCGGCACGGGCGCTGGCGGCGGGTTGACCAAAGCATCAAGCGCATCGACCAAAGTATCGAAAGCCTCTCGTATCCGATCGGAAAGCTTTTTCGTTTTCGCTGCCACCTACGTTCATAATGGGCTCACCTGCAGACGTGTCAACACCCACCTCGACTTTACGGGACAATTGCCTGTGCACGTTCATCTGATCGGCGTCGCGGGGACGGGAATGAGCGCCCTAGCAGGCCTGCTCGTGCAGGCGGGTCACCAGGTGAGTGGCAGCGACACGGCGTTTGACCCCCCGGTTGGGCCCTACCTGAAGGAGCTCGGCATCGAATGCATGGAGGGTTGGAAGGAATCCAACTTGGACGCCGCCCCCTGAGCTCGTCGTCGTTGGCAACGTGTGCCCTCCAGACAATCCGGAGGCCCGGGCTGCAATCGACCGCGGGATCGCCACGGCCTCGATGCCCGCTACCTTGGCCGAGCACGTGCTGTCGAACCGAAAGCCGTTCGTGGTTGCAGGAACCCACGGCAAGACGACGACTTCCGCACTGGTGGCGTATCTGTTGCGTCAGGTCGGTATCGACGCTGGCTTCTTCGTCGGAGGCTTGCCCTTGGACTTCGAGCAGAGCTCGCGCCTTGGGACCGAAGGCGCTCCGTTCGTGATCGAGGGAGATGAATACGACAGCGCCTTCTTCGAAAAGGTCCCGAAGTTCTGGAGCTATCTCCCGACCGCGGCCGTTTTGTCCTCGATCGAATACGACCACGTCGACATCTACCCCGATGAAGCGTCGTACATCGATGCGTTCCGACGGTTCGTGGCGCTCATCCCCGAAAACGGCTGGCTCTTCGCGTGGGCCGGCAGCGAGAAGGTCCGAGAGATCGCACGCACGGCCAATTGCAAAGTACGCTTCTACGCGCTCGATGAGGACGATTGCGGCGACGTTGAGCCCATGTGGCTCGGAATGCGGGCACCAGGCGGCGCGCTCGATCTTTTCGGCGGCGGATCGCTGTGCGGGCGCGTGGAGCTGCCACTGTTCGGGAAGCACAACGCGCGAAACACAGTTGCAGCCCTCGCCATGGCGAGCGAAGCAACAGGCGCGCCGCTCGATCGACTCATCGCGGTGCTGCCGGCGTTTCAGGGTACGAAGCGTCGCCAAGAGCTGGTGGGAATCGCGGGAGGTGTACAGGTGTTCGACGACTTCGCCCATCACCCTACCGCGGTGCACGAAACCCTCGCCGGTTTTCGAGAGCGTGTCGAAGGCAGACTGATCGCGGTTTTCGAGCCGAGAAGCGCAACCGCTTCCCGACGACTCCACCAAGGCATCTATCCCGACGCCTTCGACCCGGCGGACATCGCAATCCTCGCACCGGTCGGACGCAGTGAGATACCCGCTGCCGAGAAGCTAGACACGAAGCAAATCGCAGAGCAACTGACCAGCCGCGGAAAGATCGCGCACGCGTGTGAAAGCGTCGAAGAGGCGATCGCAATGGCAGTCAATTCAGCGAGGCCAAACGATACGATCGTCGTGATGTCCAACGGACGCTTCAAAGACGCACCCGACCGAATCCTCCTAGGCCTCATTCGCAGGCGCTGACGCTGGCGCTGACGCTGGCCCTGACGCTGGCGCTGACGCTGACGCTGACACTGGCACCGCGTCCCCTTGTGGCTCGGGGCCAATCGTCTTATTGTCGGTTTTCCTTACACGAAACGAGGTGTCGCATGCGTTGGGTTGTTCTTTCTCACGGGGATTGCGCGACCGACGAAGACTGCGCGATGGCCCTCGGCTACTTCCATGCCCGTGACCGTTTCTTTCAGATGGACCTGCAACGGCGACTGTCGACCGGGCGCCTCACCGACATCGTCAACAAGCCCTTGATCGAACAGGCGGGCTTGCTGGAGGGACTCATCAACACCGCGGCCCGGGGCCGAGCGCTGTATTCGGCGCGTGACGGTCGGCCAGCGGAAGAGGTCGCGTTGGAGCAGACCGACGAAAAAACAAGGAGGCTGTACGATGCGTACGCAGCCGGCGTGAACCAATGGCTCGAGGACGTGCGCAACGGTGAGAACGGAGCGGTGTGGCCCGCGGAGTTCCAGAGCCCACTGCTCGACTATGACCCGGAGGACGCGGTGGCGTGGACCCCCGCGGACAGCGTCTCGACCGTCTTGACGCTCGTCGGGAATCTGACGATCGACGAGAACACACAACTTCGGGCCGCTGAGGCGCGCGAGTCGATCAACGACAACGACCGGTTCTTGGACCTGTGGAGCCTCGAGCCGATCAAGAAGTCTCCCATCCTCGAAGAGGGCACTTATTCACCCGCGACCGCCTCACTGGCACCGAAGCGGGGAACAAGCGGCCGGCCGGATATTTACCGCCGTGCGAGGAAGGCGATGGCCAGCCTCAGCGCGGAGCTGGCTGCGACCGAGGGCCTGCGGCGCATCTTTCCTGAAATCCAGATCGTCGGGGCGGACATCGGCTCGAACAACTGGGTGCTCGGCGGCTCAAAGACCGCCAACGGCAACACATTGCTATCGAACGACCCTCACCTCGGGCTCTCGCAGCCATCGGTTTGGTACATCGCGCACCTCGACGCCAAGACCAACGGGCAGGGGGATATCCATACCGCTGGCGCCACGTTTGCGGGGCTCCCCTACATGATCATCGGTCAGAACGAGAACATCGCTTGGGGTGCGACGAATACGGGCTTCGACTTCACCGACATCTACATCGAAGAGCTCGTGAAGGATGATCAGGGCGAGCCGATCGGGGTCATGTTCAAGGGGGAGGTCGTCGAGTTTACGCGCGTCGACTTCACGATGCCCTTCAGCGATGGCACGACCGAAACGCGTGAGCTTCTCTTCGTCCCGCATCACGGCACGGTGCGAACCCTAGACGTCGAAAACAACGTCGCGATTACGCTTCGATGGACCGGCACCGACATTTCGACGGACCCGAACTTCCCGACCGGGTTGGCCGTCGCCACACGGTGCCTGAAGCGCGCGAAGCGCTGAAGAACATCACGACGATCGGCCAGAACTGGGTCGTGATCGACAACCAGGGCAGCTTCGGTTGGTTCCCGTACAACCGGATCCCGAAGCGAGCCTGGGCGATCGACCTCGATATGGACGATCCAAGCGAGCCGTTCCCCTGGCTGCCGCTCGACGGAACCGGCGACTACGAGTGGGAAGAGTACTTCGAGTATTCGGAGCTGCCGCAGGTCTTCAATCGTGAAAACGGCTGGGTGGCCACCGCCAACAGCGATCACACCGGAGCGAGCTTCGACGGGAATCCCACGAACGACGGGTTTGCCCCACAGCAGACCGACAATGTCGCGCCCGGATATCGAACGGCTCGGATCGTCGAGCTGATCGAAGCGACGGACGAGCACACCCGTCAGACGAACGAAGCCTTGATCAGTGATGTCCAATCGATGATCGGACGGGACATGGTCCCCAAGATCCTCGAAATCGCGAACGACGCCCAGACGAGCTTGACCGCCGAAGCCCAAAAAGCCGTCAACGCCCTCACGGCGTGGAACTACACCTGTCCCGCGGGCCTCGATGGCCACGATCCGGTGATGTCGCCCCTCGCCAGCGCCGGGGAGGTCGAAGAGTCTTCTGGCTGCACGGCGTGGCACGAGGTGATCCGAGATATCAACGATGCCCTCGCGCGCGACGAAGACCCCGACCCTGAACAAGGTTTATTCGTCCCGGGCCTCCCGAACTTCGTCACGTATTTCTCGATCATGGATCCGTCGAGGCTCAAGGCCGGCGACGTCTACTGGGACGACGAGAGAACACCCGGGGAAGAAACGAAGTACGATATCATCGGCGCCGCCCTCGACACCTCGGGAAGTGCTCTGGTTGCCGAGCTCGGGAACGACGAGGCCGTATGGCCGTGGGGCCGAAAGCACGGTTTCCGCCTGACCAGCCTCTTGGCCGACCTCAGCAGCCTCTTCAACGGCTTCAACAACCCACCTGGAGACGCGGACTTCTTCGCCAACGATGGCGGGCTCTTGACCGTCGACGTCGCGAACCCCAATAGCGCCGGGATCCACGGCTCAGGTCCCTCGATGCGCTTCCAGTGCGAGGGACTCCAGCCGGTTCAGTGCACGATTCAGCTGCCTGGCGGACAGTCCGCGCACGTCGGGGACAACTACGACGATCTCCTCGACCTGTGGCTCGACAACGTACCGATCGAGTTGGTCTTCGACATCACCCAAGCCGCCGCAAACGCAGTCGAAACCATCGACTACCGCGAGGGCGGCAACTAAACAGCGTCAGATAGGTTTCGAGGCATCCTGTGAGGCGGTCTCGGTGGCGAGGAGCCCGCGGAGCCTACTTGAGTAGGTGAGCCGGCACCGCAGACAGCGAGGCCGGATCGCGGGATGGATCGGAAGCTAGGTGATGCTGTTTTAGCTGTCTGTGAACGGCTGAGTAGCCTTGCCAGCGCCCTTCCAGCCTTTGATGCCTTCGCGCATGATGTGGATGTTTTCGTATCCATGGGCGGAGGCGCGTTCGGCTGCCGTGTCAGACGCGGTGCACCAAGTGCTCGAACAGTAGAAGATCAGGTCCTTGGTCTTGTCGGTGGGGAGCTGCGCCAGGTCGTACTTGGATGACGACGTGAGCATCACTGCGCTCGGGAGCGTCCCGTTCTTCTTGCGGGTTCGGTTCGAGTTCGCGTCGAGTGCCACGGCACCCGACCGGAGTGCCTTGTCGGCATCCTCGACCGAGATTTCCGGAATCGGGTTTTCTGCTTCGGTAGCGGCGGCGGAGCTGGCGTCCTTGCAGCCCACTACGAGGAAAGTGAGGGAGAGAGAGAGGAGAATGAATCGCATGAGATAACCCTAAGGCTGCCTCCGCTACGAGCAAGGCTTCCCTCAACGCGCGCGAATTGGGGCCTGTTTGAGCTCGGGAGGCATCTTCTGCCAGGGATAGCCCTGATTGGCCATGTCGAAGGCGAGCTTGTAGAGCTTCCGCATGTACTCCGTGTCGAAGTCCCCGTTCGCCTTTTCGGTAAAGTCTTTTGGAATGTAAGCGAGGTTGAAGTCTAGGCCGTCGCGAAGGGTTGCGAGGTAGATTCGGTACAGGTCGCCGATGCCTTGTGTCCGGATGATCGACGAGATCGCTCGGCCGGCAACCAGTAGAGTCTTTGGCTTCACCTGCTCGTACATGGGGTCGAGCCGAGCATTGCGGATGATGTACACCTTGGGCCTGCCGGGGATCTCGAGCTTGTCGAGCACGTTGTCGAAGTCGAGCCCTACGGGGTAGAGGAACACCTGTGACGTCGCACCGCCATCGACGTGCAGCTCGTCGTACGTCTCCTCGTCGGCCTCGACTTCGATCAGCACCGGCGAAAAGGCGCCTGGGATCGACGCCGACGCCAACATGATCTGACGGATCAGCTTCAACGCATGCGGATGCCCACTATTTGCGATCGCTCCGATCCGCCAGACCACTGGCCGCATCGAATCGAGGTCAGCGGTACCGATGTTGAGCGAACGGCCGCGACGATGCTGCTCCGCGATCTTGTCGACCACCTCCTGATCGACGTGCTTCGCGATCAGCGCTTGTAGCGGCTTGGTGCTGGCCATGCCGTCGCTCCGAAGTCCCTGGATCAACCGACGCTTCTTGAAGACATCCTTGGCCCTCAGCTCGACCGATACTTGACCCAAGACGTGGTCATACTCCGGTCCAAGGAAAGCAAATGGCGCCACCAGTGCCCCGGCGCTTATGCCCGTCACGGTCGTAAACTCCGGCCGGTCGCCGGCGGCCGTCCAACCGAGCAAGAGCCCGGCGGCAAAAGCGCCATTTTCGCCTCCCCCGGAGATGGCGAGAAAGGTCATCGAATGCCCAAAAACCGCCGGGTACCTCCCCTTGAGCTCGGACTTCGACTTCTTGAGCCACTCGTGGACCCAGGGAGCCGGCTCATCTCCCCAGGACCGCGCACGCGGGATCCCCAGAACCTCGGCGATCTGGACATCCGCCTCCGGAAGCGGGTGTCTCTTGGGCACGTGCGCACAAGCCGGAGCGCCGGCAAAGGCCAAGGCCAACAAGACCAACACGAGTCGGGAGCCTGCACTAGGCCTCATAGGAACGCCTGAGTACCACAACCGGAGGGGCTCTGAGAACCCACTCTCGCGCCGTCTTCGGGTTTCGGGCAGAATCGCACGATGCGCCTCCGCGCGGGCACCAGCGGCTTCAGCTACAAGGAATGGAAGGGGCCGTTCTACCCCGAGAAGCTCCCCGCCAAGGAGATGCTCGGCTACTACGCGGGGCAGCTTTCGACGGTGGAAATCAACAACACCTTCTACCGGATGCCCAAGCCCAGCATGCTCGAAGGGTGGGCGGAGAAGGTGCCCGATGACTTCGTCTTCGTCCTGAAGGCGTCTCGGAAGATCACGCATTCAGGACGGCTCAAAGACGTCGGGGACTCGGTCGATTATCTATGGAGCGTGGCGGGCACGCTCGGGCGGCACCTCGGGCCCATCCTGTTTCAGCTTCCCCCCTTCTTGAAGAAGGATGTGGATCGCCTGCTAGGTTTCATGGCGATCTTGCCGGAAGGGCTCAGGGCGGCCTTCGAGTTTCGCCACGAGTCTTGGTTCGACGACGATACATATGAGGCCCTTCGGCGGGGTGGTCACGCCTTGTGTCTCGCTGACACCGACAAAACCGATGCTCCCGAGATCGTCTCCACAACCGATTGGGGGTATCTGCGCCTGCGTCGTGAGGACTACAGCGACGCCGCCCTCCATGCCTGGAAAATAGCCATCGAAGCTCAACCCTGGGACGAGGCCTTCGTTTTCTTCAAGCACGAGGACGAAGGTGCTGCTCCCCGCCTGGCCAGGCGACTCTCAACCCTCGATTAAAGGGGACTGTCCCCTTTGTGTCGGGGGCCCTATGCTCGGGGCATGTCTACCAACGCCAATCCGATTCCAATCACTTCCGCGGCTTCTACGCGATCCGCTCTAGAGACGGTGCAAGCTTTCATCAGTGCGCTCGAGGAGCTCGACTTCGACAAGGTGCTTGCGCTTTCCGCGCCGGACATCCGCTGGGTCAATGCCCCGTTCACGACCTCATCGAACATAGACCAGTTCGCCAAGGCGGTTCGGGGGATGTTCAAGATGGTGACCCGTTTTGAAGTGCAGTACCGCGACATTCACGAGCGGGGAGAGGGCGTGGTCTACACGGACCGCATCGATATCATCGAGGGGAGCGGCCTGAAGATGAAGTCACGAGCGGGGAGAGGGCGTGGTCTACACGGACCGCATCGATATCATCGAGGGGAGCGGCCTGAAGATGAAGATCGACGTGAAGGGCGAGTTCAAGGTGAAGGATGGGCTGGTGACCGAATGGGTCGACCGATTCAGCTGGCCCAAGACAGTCGGCGACATCGTCAAGAGTCTCCCTGGGATCATCGCGTTTCACATCCGGAAATAGCTCAGCCCCCACGGGACTTTGCACTACTGAAAACTAGTCGAATGTGATATCGAGCTGGCATCCTAACGGGTGATGCGCTGCGCGAGACGATGGATCATGGCGATATGCATCCTCGGGAGCGCATCCCCGGCGCTGGCCCAGGCGCCGGATTCCGGGGTTCCGGAGCAGGCGGAGGCCGAAAAAGAGCCACCCGAGAAGGAGCGGCCTCGCCTCGTCCAGCCCGCTGGAGACGAGGCGGACAACGAACAGCTGGGCGGGGAGCCGTCTCTCACAGAAGCGCGCGAGCCGCCAAAAGAAGAGGACTGCGACCTCGATTGCATCGAGGCGGAGCTCGACAAAGAAGAAGAAAAAGAAAAGCGGAAGAAGCGCACTGTCGCAGCCGGCGTGGAATCCGGCTCGCTGACGACCGCCGTCGATGCGGAGGCCGACGCAGGTGACACGATGGCCAGCGAGCCGAGCACCACGTCGCTCGCCGAAGTCGACCTTCCCGACGCGGATGAAAGAAAGTTGCCTCTGCGCCTCGGCCCCGTGCGCCTCAAGGTCGGGAAGACCGACGATTGGATCGGCTTTGGCTTCGCGAGCCAGCTCGAGTTCGACTACAAGCAGCAGTTCCCGGGAGGGGGCATCGACAAGGAATCAGCGGAGACATTACAGTTTCGTCGGATTCGACTCACCCTGTCGAGCTCCTTCATCGAAGGGCGAATCCGGAGCCGTTTTCAGATAAACATGACGCCCTCAGCATTCGAGTTGATCGACATGTGGCTTGCCTTCACCCGCTTCAAATTCGCCATGCTGCGCATCGGTCAATTCAAGATCCCCTACGACCGCTATCGCGCGCAGTCGTTTGCGGTCCTATCGTTCGTCGATTGGGCCTCGACAACCAGGATGTTCGGCTCGGAGCGGCAAATCGGCGTCGAGCTTCTCGCTAGCGGGGGCTTCTGGGACCTCGAGTACGCGTTCGGCATTTTCACGGGAACCAACGCGCGGGGCGCCCATGGGGTCGGGATCACCGAGGTGTACGGGGAAGTTCCCCAGAACCCGTCGGATCTAGGCTCCGGCAACATCGTCACCGAGTTTCACCCCTGAGCTCGCGGGACGGGTAGCCAAGAACTTCGGTGACATCAACACCGACACCAACAGCGATGTTACCGGTACCAAGCACCTGCGGCACAGCGTGGGGGCCGGCTTCGCTTGGGATGCGCGCCCGAACCCGATCGAAGACCTCGCGGGTGCGACTGTCTGCCGAGTGGCTCGGCAAGATCCGCCACTTCGACTTCAACGTGATCACTTATCTTGCCTGGTATGCGCCCTGGCAGGGCGGCAGGATCGCTTTCGGGCCGGTGGGAGTAATGGGCGAGGTTGGATATCGGTTCACACTGATGTGGGAGCTGGCGACTCGCTACAGCATTACCTATCTGACGCCAGGCCTTCGGGACGACGCTCGCGCCTACGGGGCGTTCCAAATCGCCAACGCAACTGACCCGGTCGAGGCCATGGCGCAGTACGGCCTCAATGGAGATCAAAAAACGCGGGCGGAGCTGGCCCTTGCGACGACGGCACACATCATCGGCAACAGCCTCAAAACCGTTTTCGAGATCGGTTGGGAGAAACGAGCTTTGGGTGCAGGGGCTCCGCAACGGCTTGCGGATCAACGTGCAGATTCAATTCTTGTTCTGATGGCGCGTTTCAGTGGTGATGGCCCCCGGGCCCGTGCGGGTGGCCGTGGGCGATCTCTTCTTCGGTCGCCTCGCGCAGCGCTTCGATGGTCACGTCGAAGTGCAAGGTCTCACCAGCAAGCGGATGATTGGGATCCACCGTCACGGTCTCCTCGCTCATGCCGGTGATGAAGAACGGAATCTGTCGACCCTCGTCGTCGTGCGCCATGACCTGCATCCCAGCTGCGAGCTCGGCATCGACAGGGAAGAGTTTTCGGGGGACCTCCTGTGCCTCGCCGATACGCGGGCCGTACCCCTTCTCCGGCGGTATCGTGGCCTTGATCGAGTCGCCCTGGGCAGCACCCGCGAGCTCTTCCTCCAGCCCCGGGCACGATGTTGCTCGCCCCGTGGAGATAGACGAGCGGGATTGCCTTTCGTCTGAGCTGTCGATGATTTCTCCGTCATCGTCTCGCAGGGTGTACGAAACGGTGACGACTTTGTTGGCGCAATTTTATCGGTCATGAGATTCGGCCGACCATGGCACACCTTTCAGCAAAAACCCACCCTGGGAGCGCTTTGGTGTGTCGAGCTGATTGTGTCAGTATCCGCGAACGCAAAAAGGAGCGTCCCATGATCGAGCAGCTCACCGACCTTCCCGACCGGATCCTCGGCCTCAAAGCGAGTGGCGAGGTGACGGCGGACGATTACAAGCAGGTGCTGGTCCCGGCCCTCGAAGAGAAGCTCAGCCAACATCGCAAGGTACGGCTGCTGTACGTGATCGGGGACGGCTTCAAAGGGTACACGAGTGGCGCTGCGTGGGAAGACGCCAAGGTTGGTATGAAGCATCTGACCGCTTTCGAACGCGTTGCCGTCGTGACCGATGTGGATTGGATCGAGAATATGGTGAAGGCATTCGGCTTCGTGATGCCGGGCGAAGTACGGGTGTTCGATGATGACGACCTCGAGGAGGCTCGAACGTGGATCTCCGAGCCACCGGCCACCGGCGACTTGCGGTTCGAGCTTCTCAGCGAGACCGGCGTGTTGGTGTTAGAGCCACGTGGCGAGCTCGAAGCGGGCGACTTCGAGCGCCTGAGCGCAGCGGTAGACCCCTACATCGAATCGAAAGGTGGCTGAAGGGTTTGATGATCGTCGCCAAGCATTTTCCCGGCTGGGACGACTTCACCGCCCTCACCTCTCACGTTCGTTTCGTGAAAGACCATCAAAAGCAGATCCGCCGGGTCGCCATCGTGTCGGGCGATCGTTTGTTGTCCGTAGTTCCCGGGGTCGCTTCCAAGTTTCTCTCGGCCGAGGTGCGCTCCTTCCCGGCTGACCAGCGGGACCAAGCGCTTCTATGGGTAGGTGAAAGTTGAGCCGGCCGCAGACCCAGAGGAAGAACGCGCCTTCCAAGAGAGAGCCCTCCAGGCAGCGATTCGTCTGAGCTTGTTGGGGCTCCTGGTGTACCTCTGCTTCCGAATCGTTCAGCCGTTCATCACCACCGTCGCATGGGGGATCATCATCGCCATTGCGACTATGACTCCCTACAATCGCATCAATCGACTCTTGGGCGGTCGACCCAAGCTCGCCGGTGGGCTGATGATCGCGCTCGGCCTGTTGCTGTTGATCCTTCCGACCATCGCCCTCGGCGCCAACCTGGTCCAAACCGCCTCTGAGCTCTCCGACACTCTCGAGGGCCAGACGATCGTCGTTCCACCGCCGCCAGCAAGCGTAGAAGACTGGCCGATCATCGGCGAAAAGCTCTATTCGGGATGGACCGCGGCTTCCCAGAATCTCGAGGCCGCCCTCGTGCGCTTCGCGCCCCAGCTCAAGGAGCTCGGGGTCTGGTTGGTCTCGAGCATGGGCCATCTCGGCGTAGGCTTGTTCATGTTCATCGTCGCCATCGTGATCGCGGGCGTCCTCCAGCCCAACGCGGAGCGCGCGACGGCCCTGGCACAAAAG